>Ga0308013_10000043_pt1 | contig 78562 bp, 77 predicted proteins | sample Neamet181_FD_203131 | JGI IMG/M metagenome (GOLD analysis project Ga0308013, IMG submission 203131) | Marine microbial communities from water near the shore, Antarctic Ocean - #181 | ecosystem: Environmental > Aquatic > Marine > Unclassified | place: Southern Ocean | collected 2014-07-25
TAATGAGTGTGGATAGTGACTTCAAATTTTGCTTCGGCGGTCATCATGCAAATCAGCGGATAGCGCTTGATGCGCCCTTTGAGGTGTTCACCGAAGACTGCTTCTCCGGCAAATTGACATCTGAAACTGGAAAACCGCGTGAAGTGGCGCCGTTTCCCAGAGTAAATCCGCTCGCAGGCCCTTTCCATATCGAGGGGGTGCGACAAGGCGATATCATTGCAATCCACATTCAGTCAATGACACCTGCGCGTGATTGGGGCGTCGCAACCATTTCACCTAATTTTGGCCTGCTTTCGGGAACGCGGATGGCACCGAACCTTCAGCCCGATAGTGATGAGCGTGTTTGGATTTGGCGTCTCGATGATGACCACACCACCCTGCGAACCAAGGCGGCAAACGGGACTGAGATGTCGGTTCCCTTTAATCCTTTCTTTGGCACGATCGGTGTGGCCCCAGCCCATGGCGAAGTGCGCCTCGGTGTTGTTCCAGGTGACTTCGGTGGCAATCTCGACATGCCCGAACTTTGCCCTGGGACGACGCTTTATCTGCGGGCAAATGTGGATGGTGGTCATCTGTATTTGGGCGATGGACACTACGCTCAAGGCGACGGCGAAATAGCAGGAACGGCCATTGAGGGCGCGTTTCACTCGAGCCTTTCAGTAACGAAGGTCTCTGACGACGAAACCTTTGATTTCCCCCGCATCGAAACACAGACCTGCATTGGAGTCATCGGCGTTGGACGCCCACTCGAAAGCGCGATCAAAGTTGCCGCAGCGGAAATGGTGCGATGGGTTACCTCGTTGACCGGATTGGATCCGCAGGATGCTTATCAACTTGTCAGTCAGATTGGAAAACTGCGCGTCTGCAATCTTGTGAACCCCGAATACACTGCGTTGCTGTCCGTTCCTAAGACGATTTTGCCTAAAGGCACTGTCGTCATGGGGGGATAGTGCCACATCATTAATAGGCCCTGACTATCAGGTAATATACTGAGACTATTAGATGGCTTCAGGAAGGAGAATCATGAAACGCAGAGATTTGTTAAAAGGAATGGCGGCTATATCAGCAAGTCCAATACTAACGTCGTATGCATTAGAGGGAAATCTTGTACTCGGGAAACATGACGCGCTTATCGTCGTCGATGTCCAGAACGATTTTCTCCCCGGGGGCTCTCTGGCCGTGAGCGACGGCGATGCTGTCATACCAGTGATCAATCATTGCATGCAACTGTCTGCGGCCAAACGTTTACCGATATATGCGACACGTGACTGGCATCCCGCTGATCATTGTTCGTTTGTGGAAAATGGTGGGACGTGGCCAAAGCACTGTATCGCAGATAGTCCAGGCGCGCAGTTTGCGGAAAATATAACATTTCCGGACGACGTTATAATCGTTAGCAAAGGAGCAGACAGCGACAAAGAAGCCTACTCCGGATTTCAGGGCACCGATCTCTCAGATCAAATACATGCGAAAGGCATTAGGAGGGTTATTGTTGGTGGCCTCGCCACGGACTATTGCGTCCTGAATACGGTATACGATGCGTTAGCGAATGATTTAGATGTCGTACTATTAACGCACGCCATTCGCGCCGTAGATTTACATCCCGGCGACGGTGATCGGGCCATCAAATCAATGATGGAACGAGGTGCAGAAGTACATGATGGTTTAATCTTGGCAGATTAACCGTAACAGTTGCTGAATGATCTCAGCCAGCCATTAGACAGACTGCTCACCAATCTTTACCAACTCACGATGCTGTAAGGCTACTGCGAGGAAGGTATGGAGTGAGGTGCAGTTGTGTTTGATTTTTCCCTGAGACGGCTGCCTGAGCATCGTAAATTCACGTTATTCGCAGGCTCCTCGAACAGGTCTTAGAGTACATTCAGAATCCCCCTTTCCCTCAGGAGAGAGCTGGGGCTTGAATGGCTTGAACGATCAGGGAAAATTGACGCCAGATTCGAGATCGATTAGCGCAATTTCAGCCATCGGATGAAGTTCACACGATGGCTGAGGAGGTCCGCGCTCTTTTAACTATTCGAAAGCTTTTCCGCCAGTTGCAGCCCACCAAACCGCGCCCAAAATATGTTGCCTATACCAAGGATTATCATAAATTCCTTCTGGATGTCCCAAGCCCGTATGGTAGGATCTTCCGCCTTCAAAATCCTCCTGATACCAAGCCATTGGATGGTAGTCTGGCATTTTCCCACCGGGGAAAGTGGCTTCATCTACAGTTAAAGTAACTTCAATATTATCTGACAGCTCTAAATAGTTGTACCACTCTTCAGTCACTACCCATTTCTGCGGTAAATGAGAGGTTGATGGGTGATTCGGCTTTTCATTATTAACAATGCCCGTCCAAATGCCTGGATTTGGATGACGGTTCCACACGCCGCCCACTAGATTTACATACCATGGCCATTCCATCATTGTGAATGAGGCTGAATGTATCGCTACAAAATTTCCACCTTGGTGAATATAATCTTGCAGTGCCCTTCTTTCATTATCATTTAGAATATCTCCGGATGTATTCATAAATACAATTACATCCATACTATTCAGTTTTTCTTGATCATCAAAGAAGTTAGATTGCTCAGTCCAAGTAAGGCCAAAGTGATTATCCCGGCTTAGCTCTTTGAACATCTGCACTCCATTCGGAACTGCAAGGTGCTGATAGTCCAGAGATTTCGTAAACAAAAGAACCTCGAACTGCTCCTGATTCTCTTGCAAGCGTTGTGCATGTGAATTGGCACTAACTATTAGAAGTAATCCAGTCAGAATACCTATTACTGTTTTAGACATGACTTTTTTGATTAATTTTTTTTGAATCATCATAATATTTTAATTTAGCATAACCTTAGTAGGAATCAGTTTATTAGCAGATGAACGTGTTCTAAGTTTACCTGCGGTGCCGTCTCTTTAGCGTAACTTTAGTAGGAACCAGTTTATTATCAGATGAGCGTGTTCCAAGTTTACCTGCGGTGCCGTCTCCCCAACAGTAAACCTCATCATTTGATGAAATTCCACATGCATGCTTACTACCAATAGTTATATCCTGAAAATTTAGATCGCCCGATACAGCTACAGGCTCGACTCGCATTGTCGTTGTACCGTCGCCTAACTGCCCTGATCCATTTCTTCCCCAACAATATCCCTTACCGTCAGTTGCAATTCCACAGGTTTGAAAGGTCCCAGTAGTAATTAAAGCAAAAGATATATTCCCTTTTACTTCTCTTGGTGTCCTCAAATTTTCAAGCACTCCTAAACCATCTGCAGAGCCAATGCCTAATTTGCCATATCGGCCGCGTCCCCAGCAAACAGCCTCATCCGCCGTACTTAAAGCACAAACATGATCAAGACCAACACTTATTGAGTTTGGTTTAAAATCAAAGCCGCCTACCACAAGTCCTGGAGCCTCTTTGCTACGAGTATCGTCACCCTGTCCTAACAAATTGCCAAAATCACTTGATCCCCAACAATATGCATCCCCATTTGTTGTTGTGCCACATGTTGTTGCTGATCCGGCATTTATTGAGCCAAAAGTAAGTCCGCCGGCAACAGGGACAGGTGCCAGTGAGCTTGTAGATTTGCTGAAATTACGCATTACGATGGTGGTTGAATCATTCCCAAGAACGCCCGCTTCCCCTCTTCCCCAGCAGAAAGCATCTCCATCGGTAGTGACTCCACAAGTATGAGCCATCCCAGCATTGACCATTTCAAAAGACAAGCCACCGGATACAGCTGTTGGGATCATGCTGTTTTCAGAAGAATCATTTCCGAGGCTTCCGTATCTACCCCGTCCCCAACAATAGGCATCATTGTCAACTGTGATACCACAGGTATGATCCCAACCAACACTAATTGACTGTAATCGAAGATCTCCAGAAACTGCAACGGGAGTCATACTGGACTCAGTAGAACCGTTTCCCAGCTGGCCCACTGCATTATCTCCCCAGCAATAAGCATTGCCATTTGAGTTGAGTATGCATGTGTGGTTCTCACCGGCGCTAATATCAATTAAAGTTTCTGAATAAGCTGGTACAGAGGCGATGACTGATGCTAACAATAAGGCTAAGGATAAATAACTTTTGCTAAATGTAGTATTCATTATGGTTGGTTTCTGTGTTTTGATTTAATGATTGAGTGCAAAGATTTTTCTTATAAAGTCATTAATTAACAGTCCGTCAATTAAACTAAGATGATTGAGACTTTATATGATTTTCATCTTTGCTAATCAATGGATACTATATTATCTACGCATATGTCGTCAAAGAGGTTCCGGACTCAGGGTGACCTAGTTTAAGAGAGGCCCTTCAACTCATTAGGTTCATGGTTATGCGGCCTTCTGTCTGCACTATAGCCGGCGCCGCTTGGCGATGGTTTTCTGCTTGATTTTCGTTCGTCGATTCAACACCGTTTACCCTCAACCGTCGTCGCTGATTGGCCGACAGAAGTTCTTGCCGCCGCCCCCTTACTTGGCGCTTTGCTACTACATATCTCTTGAGTCGTAAGCCCATTGCAGGAGTGCCTGTCGTTGTTTTGGACGACAGTCGAGTTCATATCTCTCGCAGTTTTTTTTCACTTGCGCGACATGCCGACTCATTGCGCACCAACGCTTTATCTGCCGTTCGTCATCGTCGCACCTGCGGCCCAGGTAGTATCGGCAATACCATTGGAACCAACCGCGCGGATCTTTTTCCCAAATCCACCCTTTTTCCCTCCACACAGAAAGAGGCTGCGACGCACTGACGCCGAAGTAGTTCACGTTTGGATCGGCCTGATCGGGACACAAATTCGCACTTCGAAACCAAGCAGCAGGAAATTCATTTTGGCAGTCCGTCATATACTTTCCACCAAAGACTCCAAGTTTGAGCATGTCCTTCGGTGTTAGGCTAGGCCGAAATTTGGGATGAAAGTTCTTTCCACAAGACTCTGACAGCGTATACGTATACCCCGACTGCATTAGATCGTTGACCACAATTCGCTTGTTGTTCATTTCAGTCCGTCTCGTGGCATATGGCCTCCTGGTTATCTAGATAATCTAGATTCTCAACGCTAAATGAAGTCGCTCCTCTGCCCGTAAGAGCTTGCATGATTTCAGGGTCGGCGACATTACCCTCTTCCAGCATAGTCAGTTGCTCACGTGTGACTGGGGAAAATGGCAACCAATCGAACAATGTTGCGCCAAGACGCATCAATGCAATTGGCATGGGCAGAAACCACTTGCGGCGACCTTTCACCGCAGCAATCCTCGAGACCATTTCCTTCCAGGTTAAGACCTCTGGGCCCCCTAATGCATAGGTTCTTCCGACACACTCTTCGTTTTTAAGCGCGGCCAGAAATGCTCTCGCCACATCTTTAATATGAACGGGCGACATTACAACCGCACCTTTCTTCGGATCACAGCCCGCAAAAAAACTCACGGCAGGAATCGGCGGACGAACCATTTGATTAAACAGTTGGGTTGCAAACTCCATCGCCCCCTGGGGATCACCAAAAATTACGGACGGGCGAAACACGGTGACGTCCAGTCCGCTTTTCAGGGCGTACTCCTCGGCGCGGCGTTTGGTTTCCTGGTATCGAGTTCCCGGAATCTTGACGCCATTGGCGCTCATTAGCAGAAATCTCTGCACACCGGCCGCCAGTGCGGCGTCAACCGTGTTGACCAGACCCTCATATTGCGTCGACTCAAAGGTAACGCCTTTTCGCGGCACTTCTCGTAATATTCCGACGTTGTAGATCACCGCATCACACGCCTGAAGAAGACGGTAGATCGACTCAGTGTCAGCAATATCGCCATTCACTATTAAGACTTTCTCAGGCTGCCGCAGCTTACTCTCGCTACCTTGCCGTACCAACATCGAAACCGAGTGCCCAGAATTCAACAGGGCGTCGGTCAGGTAGCTGCCAACAAATCCAGTTCCGCCGATAATTGCTACTCGCATTAGGTGCTGTTGCTGCAGTTGCTATGAGGCACGTCAGTCCTTAGCCATATCGTGGGACACATAAATCAGTTCGTCCACCGGAAAATCTAGGCGTCTTGCTTTCTCAATAAGTGACTGTACAACGGTTTCAGACAAGCCCGGAGAGCGCGCCAGGATCCAGAGGTAAGAACGATCTGGCCCCGCGACAAGCGCATACTGGTAATTCTCTATATCTAACTCAAGGATGTTGTACCCGCCGTAGAACGGGCCGAAGAAAGACACTTTTAGTCGGCCAACTTCCGGCGAGTCGATCAGGTAGGCCTTACCAATTGCCTCGTCCCATTCGTCTGTCTTAGTGTTGAGTCCCCGGTTCACCACCCGCACGCCACCGTCATCTCGAAGTGTGTAGTCTGCAGTCACGTCCGTCAGACCACGCTCGAAGCGATGGTCTAGGCGAGCTATTTCATACCAGGTGCCAAGATATCGATCGAGTTCGAAACCTGAGACAACGCTTGTCCCGCCTGGCTGACCAGTACACGCTGAAACAATAACCGACGCAAAAAACAAAAAAAGGGCAACCTTTCTTCTATAGTACATAGGTTGAATATCCTGACTGAGTGGACATGATTATCCACCATTCCAAGCCCACAGCGCTAGTGGATAACCTCAACCGCAATACTACTGATCGCAGAAAAAACGATGCGTTGGTAGGCACTCTTCTGGCTTGGACTCCCAGCTTCAAAAAGCAGCCCTACGGAACCCTCTAAAAGAAGGACCATGTCACTGTAGGCAACGGGCCCCGTATGGATGATCGGTCCGTCCTGCCAGGTCTTCGCTTCATCGGTGGAATAGCGAATTCTCATATCGCTTCGACCCTCGCCCGACGGACCATTTTCATCAGGCCCAGAGAGTAAAATCAAGCTTTCGGAAACTCTCAGCAAGGCTCCTTGAACAACAGGCAAATCAAGGACTCCTTCGATGGGGCGAAATGCCTTCCAGTCTGAATCACGAGAATCAAAGCTCTCTCCGCCGTCCGTGCTCCAGGACTCTCCGCGCGTTCCGGGTGCCTCTCCATGCTGATCTCGGGTATTGAAATAAAGGCTGCCGTCCTTGAGTTCTACGACGGTGGTTTCGTTGGCGTTGAGTCCATCTTCGTAGGTTTCGTCGAGAGCCCCAATACGCCAGGTTTTTCCGTGATCATCACTGAGGATGGCATGGGCTCCGAGGGCTCCTAGATCTTCACCATCACTTCCCAGCCGATGGTTAGAGGGAATGACAAAGCGTCCCCGGTAAGGCGCTCGCTGCAGTTGGATGGAGTGCACCGGACCGTTGGCATACCAGCCCCACTCTTCTTTCTTTACGTCCTTTGTGATTTCGCGTCGTTTCGACCAGGTCTTGCCAGAGTCATCACTATAGGTCACAAACACACGATCATTCTCCAAGGTGAACGGAAGCCACAATCGACCCGGATGATCGGAATCCATCTGATCCACAACCGGTGCCGGGTTTCCGATAGACATCTCTCGATCCTTATCGGCGTATAGAGAAAGAAAGTCATCGCTCTCCTGTACCACCTCGATCTTGCCCCAGGTCTTTCCATCGTCCGATGACCGTTTCAATACCAGGTCGATCTCACTCGCGTCACCACCCTGACGGGCTTCGCAAAAAGCGAGCAGGTCGCCATTCGCCGCACGAACGATCGCTGGAATACGAAAAATCTTATACCCATCGTCCCCCGCTTCAAATACCACTGTCGCCGGAGCATCAGCTCTCGTAGCTGGAATGGAGATACAGACCAGAAAGCAGGCCGATAGAATATATTTAAGAAAGTCTTTCACCCTGTAAACCTTGATGATGCTGATGCTTTAATTAAAGCAGACTTATTCTGTAAAAAGTAAGGTTAATACCAGTGATATCAACTCGAATCTGTATTCAGCCTAAGATTGCTGAACCGAATTTTATGACTATTCGGTTCAACCCCTTTTTTTGGCGCCGATGACCGCCACGCGCGTCACTGGGCAATCACGGCAATCAAGGACAGTACGGCAATCAAGGTTGCCAGCGTGCGCAGGCGGAAATACGTTGCAGAAATAACCTCACCGGCTCGAAGGCGCAGATCGATGAACAAGAGTGCCAGGAACGCGACTATCTGCATGCCGATCGCAAGTTTGATGGGGCCGCTAATATACGCAAACCAGGTGGCCAGGAATATGGCGTTGCTGATGACAAACAGGTTAAACAAGTCTTTGTTGCGGCCAGCAAGATAGATGCCCCAGTGAGTACCTGCAAGAAAGCAGACGATCGCGAGCCCATAGGAGGACACCAGCTGATCCAGCGGGCCGAGATGCGGCAACGAATTATGGCCCAGCAACGGCAGCAACGCGCCCGCAATGAAAGGAATCGTGCCGGCCAGCGCCAGCGCCGTGTAAGTCCTGGAGTCCTGCATAGGCTATGTACAGTAAGACGCCGCAGCGCCAGAGGTCTACAACTGATACGACTTGTTACATTTTTACGCTGCTTTTCACACTGCGGAACAGGCAAGATAGTGGTATCTCAAACGTACTGACGTAGAAACCGCAACACCGAAAGTCTGTACCACTTTCTAGAATTTTTATTTCTTCTTGTCCTTAAATCCGAATACTTACAGGAACATTAAATGATCAAATCACTCGATAAGGTCCTTCAGGATCCCAAACTAAATATCCGCGCTCTAAAAGCACTGGTGGAAAATAGTTTTGACTCCATCCTGATAACAGACGCGACGAATCGAACCAGAATTCTTTATGCAAACAAGGCCTTCAAGAAACTGACCGGGTACAACCCCGCTGAGGTTCTGGGGAAAACGCCAAAGATATTGCAGGGGGCAGCTACCGACAAAACAGTAATTGCGCGACTGAGCAAAACACTCAGTGCCGGCGGTCGATTTGAGGGTAAGGCGATCAACTACAAAAAAGACGGTACGCCATTTCTGATGCATTGGCGGGTTGTGCCAGTAAAGCTAGGCAAAGATACCAGTGTATTGCTCGCGATCCAGCGCGAGACTTCCAGCATCTAGGGTTTGAAGCTGATCTGCCATACTTCTTCTGTAAAATATTGGGGGGGGACTGGCGGTGATATAATTTTCACCATATGTTCACCAAAAGAAAAAAGGCTAACGACTAAAAAGCTGAAAGTCTTATTAATAATGGTGGCCAGGGGCGGAATCGAACCACCGACACGCGGATTTTCAGTCCGCTGCTCTACCAACTGAGCTACCTGGCCTTATTTGAATCACGGCCTATGGCCGCTCCTACAGCGCTGGCTGGAGGCCAACGAGCGGAGTATTAGATCGATAAGCGTCTGCTCAGTCAAGAACAAATGCCTAGCGCTACTCAACTATGACGGCGCTACAAACTCTTTAGGTGCGGACGAACCTTCTCCGAAAAAGAACTTCTCCATTTCGGTTTCCAGAAACGTTCGAGCCTCTGGTTCGATAGGCGTCAGTCGATATTCATTTATCAGCATAGTCTGGTGGGCCAGCCATTGCTGCCAAGCCTCTTTAGATACGCCATCATAAATTCGTTGGCCAAGATCGCCCGGGTACGGTGAATAATCGAGACCCTCAGCCTCTTTGTCCAACATGACGCAATTAACAGTACGCGACATTTTCACTCTTCTTTAGTTGATCGATTAGTTTCTTAACCGGTGCAGAAAATCCGCCCGGCGGGACGTCGTTAAGCCTGTACCAAGTCTCGGTATCAGACTCAGCAACTTTACTCGTGTGCGACTTGAATCGCACGAGAATCGGTTGAATGTCGAGATCGAAGTGGCTGAAGCTATGACGCAATATGGCCCATGACAGTATTTCCGCCTCTGTATTTCCGAAGGTATCGACACACCAGTCATCCAGAGTGCGCTCCCCAAGTTCCGGAAGACTCCAAAGACCACCCCATATACCCGACTCCGGCCGACGCTCCAGATAGACCTGCCCCCCAAGGCTTGCCAACACCATCGTCGTGGTTCGAACCGGTTTGACTGACTTTGGCTTACGGCCCGGGTAGGAATCAACGCTCTGCGTTTTTAGCGCGATGCAATCGGCAGCGACCGGACAGCGGTCACACGATGGATGGCTTCTCGTACACAAGGTCGCACCAAGGTCCATGATGGCCTGCGTGTAGTCTGCGACTCTGCTAGCGGGCGTGTTCTTGTCGGCTGCTTCCCACAGCATCTCAGCAACGCTTGCTTTCCCCGGCCAACCCGCCAAAGCCCGATGCCGAGCAAGCACTCGCTTCACATTGCCATCAAGGATGGCGTGACGCTGACCATAAGCCAGTGAAAGAACAGCGCCTGCCGTCGAACGGCCGATACCGGGCAGTGCCATGACGTCATCGATAAGAATCGGGAACTGACCTCCGTGCATATCGAGCACCCGTTGCGCCGCCTTGTGAAGGTTTCGTGCTCTGGCGTAATAGCCAAGGCCGGTCCAATGAGACAGAACATCATCCTGACTCGCGCTGGCCAGCGACTCCAAAGTCGGAAAGCGCTCAACGAATCGATCGAAGTAAGGGATTACCGTCTGCACCTGAGTCTGTTGCAGCATTATCTCCGAGACCCAAACACGATATGCCGTGGTGTTTTTCTGCCACGGAAAGTCTTTCCTGCCGTGTTCGTCAAACCAGTTCAGCAGGCGTGCAGCAAACTCATTCAACGTCCAATTCCTGCGCAATGATTTCAATACGGTCGACCGCGCGACCGCCATTGTCCTTCAATTTTCGCTTGATAAGAAAAGGGCCAATGCCCGGCGGTATCCAGAATTTCGGACTTATCGTCAGGTCATAGGTAACGACGGTGCCACCGTCGCGGGCCAGGAACTTCCAACTCTCATTGCTATGATGGAAATCGCTGGTTTCCGGGTTCGCAAAAGCGCGAAGCACCAGATTCGTCTCAGACTCGACATAGCCCTGACGCTCGAAGGATTGGCAAAAGAAAAACACGCAGCCTCTATTGCGAACATAAAATTGTGCGCGCCCTTTCTCATCCGGCTCCATGTCTCGCGCCTCTACAATGGCACTCGAAAACCGTGTGGAGTATCCCCAGTTTTGATACACCTCGAATACCTGCTCGATCGTTGCATCGAACCAGACCTCCGAAGTCATCGTGTACGTACCCTTATCGCTGGCGATATCCATGCTAAGAATGTCGGCCGACCTTGCCACGGGCGCGAGGGTCACTGCAAATAGAATTAGCCAACAGTGGTTTCTCAATCGAAGCGCGAAGAAACCACCCAATAAGGAAATCAAATATTTAAAAACGCGAGCCATTCGAACATCTCGTCAGCAGACGGCCAAGGGTAGCAAAATTGGACACAAAAAAGGCTGGACTGCATCTGCAATTTAGCGTCATTTGGATACCACACTATGCTAAATGGCTTGAATTCGGTCGGCGGAAGCCACTCAAAAGCTGGCGTAAGCTCCTGTCTTTACATATGATTTCTCCCATGGAGAAGACGCTTTCTATACGGATTACGGGGGACTAATGTCCGGGTATTCCATACTTTATCTCGGATGTGGAGAGTTTGCCGCAGATTATCTCAGTGCATTGGAAACGCTTCCCTGCTGCACTTACCTGACCTGCTCGACATCGTTCGAGCTTCCAGAAGACGCGCCTATTGTTGATCTTGTGCTGTTCGAAGCGGGGCCAATGATCGCGCAATCCAGACAGTCTCTTACCGACCTAATCAATAAGCTTGCTCCGTATCCGGTTGTGGCGTTAACCACGAAAGAAAATGAGCATCACGGTATTACCGCTGTGCATGCAGGTGCCCAGGGGTACGTGTGCATTAACGACATATCCGTCGAAGCCCAAAATTCGGCGTTCGATCACGCTGTTAAGCGCAGACATATGCAATCGCGGCTCTCAAGGACAGATGTAACCGCGCTGTCCATCTTGAACAACATCAATGATGGCGTAATCGTTATAGACGATACGGGCCACGTTCTTGAAATCAATCCAGCGGCGCGCGCCTTGCTCGGAATAAGCCCGCGCATGCAACCCAACTCAACCTGGGAGCAAACCTTCTGCTGCGTCGACGTAAATGGCGACAGCTATCGTAGCTCCGCCGAATTACCACTAATGCGCGCACGAAATGGCGAGAAATTTGCTGACCAGATCGCCACCTATCGAATACCCAAGCAACCCGATATCGTGCTGAGCATCAACGGCCAGGGATTATTCGACGGCAGGCGCGAACTCATCGGTGGCGTGATTACTTTCCGCGATGTTACGGAGTCTCGACGCCGAATGATCGAACTTGAAAAGCTCGCTCAGTTTGATGAATTGACAGGCCTCCCGAATCGCTCCTTATTCGCGGAACAATTGACTCGTGCGATTGGCCGTAGCCAGAGAAAAGCTGCTCCACTGGCGGCGTTCTTTATAGATCTTGATCGATTTAAATCGGTGAACGATACATTGGGCCATGATACCGGCGATGCCCTGCTCTATCAGGTTGCTGGCCGGCTCAGAAGCAATTTACGCGTTGGCGATTTCTGCGGCCGTTGGGGCGGCGATGAGTTTGTTGTTTGCCTCGAGGATTTCGGCGAAGCCGCGAACGCGGCAGTGGCAGCTCAAAAATTACTATTGGTACTGTCAGAGAAATACGAAATCAGCAACAGCGAAGTCTATGCAACGCCGAGTATCGGTATCGCGATGTACCCCGAGTCGGGTTTGACGGCCGAGAAAATGATTAAGGCGGCGGACATTGCGATGTTCGATGCCAAGAAACGCGGTGGTGGTCGATTCCAGTACTACTCAACGTCACTCAACACAAAGCTCGAGCAGCGATTGCGATGACACAAGGCCTCACTCGATAAGTGCTTCCAAAAATGGTTTGGGATCTTCGCCGCGCTCAAGGACTTCCACCAGAGCTGATCCGACAATTGCGCCGGCGACATACTGACCGACAGCGGCCACATCTTTCGCCTCGCGAATTCCGAAGCCGGCACAGACCGGGATAGTGGAATGCGACACGACCTTAGTAAGATAGTCCGCTAAGTCCACGGGTAGCCCTGCACCGCCAGTAATGCCAGTTATCGTTACTGCGTAGACGAATCCGCGTGAGGCATCGCACAAAGTTTTGAGCCTGTCTTCCGGCGTAGCCGGTGTGACCAACTGAATAAGTCCGAGGCCTTTGGCCTCCAATACAGCACGAAGTTCGGTGCTTTCCTCATAAGGAAGATCGGGAACGATGAACCCATATACGCCAGCCGCCAATGCACGATCTGCCAGATCTTCAAAGCCAAAGGCGAGCAAGGGGTTGAGATAGGACATCATGACCAACGGCGCATCTATTTCGCCCTGCGCAGAATCGAGCTCGTCGAATATCCATTTGAGACTGACGCCCTTTTGCAAGGCAACGAAACTTGAGCGCTGAATCGTCATTCCATCCGCCATCGGATCCGAAAACGGAATGCCGAGCTCGACAACGTCACCGGCTGACGCTACATTTTTTAGTGTCGCGATGAAGTCTTTTGGCTCCGGATAGCCAGCGGTAATGAACGGCACTAATGCAGTTCGACCAGAATCATTCGCCGTGGATATCGCTGCATGAATTTTCTCGTATGCACTCATTATCAAATCCCCGCCGGATACTTAGTCAGCGTCGGTATATCTTTATCGCCGCGGCCAGAGTTTCCAATCAGAATTCGTTTACCCGGATTTTGCTTCGCGTATTTACGTGCTGCTGCAAAAGCGTGAGACGTTTCAAGTGCGGTCAGAATTCCTTCGGTGGTACAAAGCTCTCCCAGTGCCTCGAGCGCTTCGTCATCTCTCGCCGAGATGTACTTCACCCGACCAGTTGCCTGCAGCAGAGCATGCTCTGGCCCGACGCCGGAGTAATCGAGACCGGCAGAAATCGACTGCGTCTCCTGCACCTGCCCGTCATCATTCTGGAGAATGATTGTGTACGATCCCTGAAGTACACCAGGTGTGCCGGTCGCAAGCGTTGCTGCGTTTTCGCCTAAACCGTCGCCAATACCACCAGCCTCAACACCGATCAACTCGATGTCATCGCCGAGCAAGGGATAGAACAGACCGATCGCGTTTGAGCCCCCGCCGACGCAGGCGAATGCTACATCGGGCAGTCCGCCAGCCTGGTCCAGCATCTGTTGGCGTGCTTCGGTTCCGATGACAGACTGCAGCTCACGAACGAGATAGGGATAAGGATGTGCGCCAACCGCGGATCCTAGGAGATAGTAGATTCCATCTGGATCCGTTACCCACTCGCGCAGCGCCTCGTCGATAGCGGCGCGAAGTGTCTTATCGCCTGTCTCGACCGCGATGACCTCGGCACCGAGGCGGCGAATACGATCAACGTTCGGGGCTTGTCGCTCCATGTCGACAGCGCCCATGAATACGCTGCAGGATAATCCGACTCGTGCGCAGGCTGCCGCGGAGGCTACACCATGCTGGCCCGCGCCAGTTTCAGCAATGACTCGTTTCGCGCCGAGGCGCTTCGCAAGTAACGCTTGCCCGATCGCGTTGTTGATTTTGTGCGCACCCGTGTGTGCGAGATCTTCACGCTTGATCCAGACCTCAGCTCCCCAGGCTTCGCTAAGTCGCGGAGCAAAGGACAGTGCCGTTGGTCGACCGACCCATTCCCGCAATTCCTTCTGAAACTCTGCCTGAAAGACTGGACTGTGCAGATGCTCTTTGACACCGGCCTCCAATCGATCGAATGCCGGTACTAACGTTTCCGGTACATAGCGGCCGCCGAACGGTCCAAATCGACCGCGTTCATCGGGCATGTCACCCTTGATGGCTGCATCTAGAAGCCGCTTGGCTTCGTCGGCAGCAAACAATGTGCTCATAAACTTTTCTCCGCAGCTTTGGCTGCACTAACGAATTTTTTTATCAGTTGAATATCTTTCTGCCCGGGCGCTGACTCGACGCCACTCGATACGTCAACTCCAAGTGGGCGGACCGTCGCAATTGCTTCCGCGACATTGCCAGCGAAAAGCCCACCAGCGAGGATCATCCGGCCATTCTTTGCCATCGTCGCGGCACGAGACCAGTCGACGGTCTCACCATGCCCGCTTTTTTTTCCTTCAAAAATGTAGGTGTCGCCGGTAGCGGGATCCTCTCCGCCCTCGCGAAACACTGGCCATTTCTCAATCGAGTCCGGAACATCGAGTGATGCGAAATATTGTGCGTCTGCTTGCAACACATCTGGAGAAAACCCGCTGAGAACTTTTTGCCACTCTTCATTGGTCGGGTGCAGCATCACTGCAACGCGCAAAATATGTGCTGGCACGTTCATACTAATAGACGCTGCATCCGACGGCGTTATCTCACGTCGAGATTTTGCGAAAACAAAACCAAGCGCATCGGCGCCTGCATCTATGGCCGCGTTGACGTGTCGCTCTTCCTTGAGGCCACAAATCTTCACAAAAATACTCATGTCGCAGCACCCGCCTTTCGCATTGCTACAATCAGTCCAGCTGGATCATCGCTGCGCATCAGCGCAGTGCCAACGAGAGCCATGCGATACCCCCACGCGGCGACTCGTGCCGCATCATTAGCCACAATTAGTCCGCTTTCGGCAACACACCTAGCGACTGGTAACACCTGAGCCAGGTTCCGAAGTCTTTCGGGATCAACCTCAAGCGTCCTCAAATTTCGGGTATTCACGCCGATGAGTAGCTGACCTGTATCTGCCCGATCTCTATCTGCATTGTTGGCCAGTAACGCGGACGAACGCCGCAGGTCTTCTTCATTAAAAGACTCGAGCAACACGAATAGGCCATGATCCCAGGCACAATCAAGCATTGCGCGAAGTTTGGCGTCACTTAGCATGGTCGTTATCAGCAAGACACCGCTCGCCCCTGCTTTTCGCGCCTCAAGAATTTGCACGGGTTCAACCAGAAAATCTTTGCGCATCACCGGCGTGTCCGGCACAGCAGCAGCAACCTCCGCAAGATGCAAGAGATCCCCGTCAAAACGACTTGGCTCTGTCAGTACCGATATCGCTGCTGCCCCTCCGCTGGCATAGGCTCTAGCGCGGGCACCACGATCGCTACCCCTGGAGCTCAAGTCACCCTCAGCAGGTGAACGCTCCTTAATTTCTGCTATCACATCGAAGTTATCGAGCGTCAGTGGCACGACAGGCTTATCGAAATCCGCCGATGAAAACGTTGGGTTAATCACGGCCGCTCTCGCCGCGCTGGCACTCGCCATGATTTGTAGAAAGTCACTCATTAGTCGTCGAAGTGCTCGCGCAATTTACCGAGGAATGACTCGGCGCTGCCATCGTCGATCACTGCTGCAGCTTGAGCCACGCCGGCCTTCGCGTCTTTCGCCTCACCTTGAACTTCCAGCACCAGCGATGTACCCATGAGCAGCGCATCGCGATGGGCGCCGGTATCTTCGCCCGTAAATACACGCACTAGTTCATTAGCATTATGGTCCGCATCGCCGCCTTCAAGGTCTGTCGGACTGCAGCGTGTGAGCCCATAATCTTCCGGGCTGCGTTTAGTCTCTGTAACATTTCCAGGAGTGACGTCGTAAAGCCAGAAATCCCCAGCAGGCGTCGCCTCATCCCATCCCGGCTCACCGTGGACGACGAAAGCACGCTCCAAAGGCATTCCGGACAGGGCATCCGCCATCAACTTCGCGGCATTCTTACTATAGGCGCCGATCAGCTGGAAAGGTGGCGCTGCCGGATTCGTCAACGGTCCCAGTACATTGAAAACTGTGCGAACTGAAAGCGCTCCACGAATTGGGGCAACTGCTTTCATCGCCGGATGATAGGCAGGAGCGAACAGGAACGTAAACCCCGTTGCCTGCAGGCAATCAACAGCCTGCTTTTCATGTAGCGGCAGCGGCATGCCAAGACTCTCAAGCATATCTGCGCTGCCGGATCGGCTCGAGACAGAGCGGTTGCCGTGCTTAACAACTCTTGATCCGCATGCAGCTGCGAGCAGCCCAGTGCCGGTTGACAGGTTAAAGCTTCCCGATCCATCACCGCCGGTCCCGACGGTGTCGACAGTCGGTGCGCCATCCGGAATCTCGGGATGTACAGCCAGTTCGCGCATCGCAGTTGCGAAGCCGCGAATTTCGTCCGCTGTTTCACCTTTTGCCCTGAGCCCCACGAGGAGCGCACCCGCTAGCGCTGACGGCAATTCACCCTCAGCCAGCTTGTGCATCAATTCGTAGGCCTGCCGCTCTGTCAGAGCCGCTCCGTTCAACAGACTGTCGAGTAATGAACTGTATTCCTTACTCATTGGGCCTCCATTCGCATGAAATTTGTCATTAACGTTTCGCCCTCCGGCGTGAGAACACTTTCCGGATGAAACTGCACCCCTTCGATCTGCTGGGTCTTATGCCGCACACCCATGACCACTCCATCATCGGTCTCAGCGCTAACCTCAAGCATATCGGGTAGTGAATCAGCCTCAGCACACAGGGAATGATATCGGCCGACTTCGAACGGCTGTGAAATGCCCTCGAACACCGACTTTCCATCGTGTTTAATTTCTGAGGTCTTGCCGTGCATCAAGCGCTCAGCCCTGACGATGACGCCACCTTGCTGCTGCACAATACTTTGATGACCAAGACACACGCCTAAAACCGGTATTTTTCCAGCGAACGCCGCGATCATGTCCAGCGATACACCCGCGTCTTCCGGCCTGCCAGGACCCGGTGAGATAACTAGGTGCGTTGGCTGCAGTGCGAGGCCTTCATCAACGCTGATCATGTCGTTTCTGTAGACCATAACCTCAGCGCCATGGGCCGCGAAAGCCTGTACCAGGTTATAGGTAAACGAATCGTAGTTATCGACTAGCAATATGCGTACATGGTCGAATGTATTATCAGCCATTATAGCCCTTCCTCCGCGATTTCGAGAGCGCTCCTCAATATGGCGCTTTTTGCCAGCACTTCCTGATACTCGTTAGCTGGTACGGAGTCGGCAACGATACCGGCGCCCGCCTGAAAACTGTACTCATCGCCCGAAAACACCAGCGTGCGAATTGTGATCGCCTGATCCATGTCGCCGCTCAGCCCGAAGTAACCTGCCGTACCGGCATAGAGGCCACGGCCAACTTGTTCCATTTCCTCGATAATCTGCATCGCCCGTACTTTGGGGGCGCCGACCAGCGTACCAGCTGGGAAAGTCGCCGCGAACAGATCGAACTGGTCAAACTCGGACGCCAACTCGCCCTCGACTCCGCTAACAATATGCATGACATGGCTGTAGCGCTCAATCTCACGATAGGGATCGACATGCACCGTCCCAGCGGTGGCTACGCGACCGAGATCGTTTCGAGCGAGGTCGACGAGCATGACGTGCTCTGCCGATTCCTTGGGATCGGCGAGCAGCGCGATCGTGTTCGCCTCATCTTCCTCGCTGGTCACTCCACGTGGTAGCGTTCCGGCGATTGGACGCAAGGACGCGGTGTCACCATTCAACTTAACCAGCGCTTCCGGCGAAGAACCAACGACCTTAAGATCACCAAAGTCGAAGAAGAACATGTAAGGCGACGGATTTAAGAGTCGCAATGCTCTGTAGACTTCAAACGGTGGCACGTCCGTCTTGCCACGAAACAACACCGAAAGAACGATTTGGTAAATATCCCCGGCGGCGATGTACTCCTTACACGCTTCAACACGCTCTGAAAATTCTTCTTCTGTCAGGCTCGCCTCTGCCGCTGAGACCGAAACGTTCTTTGGTCCTGCTGGAATAACACCGAGCAACAACTGGATGACTTCTGCCCGAAGCTCAAGACGCTCCTTCTCCGGTCCGTCATGCAATAGCGCGACGCGACGCGTCAAATGGTCAAACACCAGCAAGGAGGCCGGTGCAACGAAGGCAGCGTCCGGTATGTGAGATTGCTTGGTCGTTTTCTCGGGAAGTTTTTCGAACAATCGGACTACGTCGTAACCGGACACGCCAACCAATCCGCCAGCGAATGGCAAGCCATTGTCGGGCTGCGGTCGTGGTGCGATTTCAAGGGCGCGACGCAATGCAGCAAGATATTGCTGCTGATTCTTTGGGCGAGGCCCATCAACACCATCGATGCTAAAAGATCCCTCGTTCATGCGGACTTCCACGGCGTCGCCGAAACCGAGGAAAGAATAACGGGCAAGCCGCTCTCCACCCTCCACGCTCTCAAGAAGAAAGCGCGGATTAAGCGATCCCAATTTCAGGTAGGCCGAGACCGGTGTGTCGAGGTCGGCAATGATGTCGAAAGGTGCTTGCATTTTTTCCTCGCGCTAAGCGCGCTCCTGCGGTTGTCCATACGAAAAAGCCCATCCCTGATTTCGGCAGAGATGGGCTTCGGATGTTTTTTTAACTCAGCTAATACTTAGCCAACAGCCCCCTCTTTTGCGGACTGCCACCACCAGTTCAAGATGATTGATGTATTCATGCGACCGAGTATTACCGTGGTTTTCACAAGCGTCAAGCATGGATTCAATTACAGGTAAATCAGTTACAGGTGATACAACATCGGCAGAACGATTGAGAAACCGACCCACATGATAATTATGAGCGGTATGCCAACGCGCAGGAAGTCGGAAAACTTGTAACCACCGGCACTCATCACAAGCAGATTCGTCTGGTAACCGTACGGCGTGGCGAAACTCATGTTGGCGCCAAACAATACAGCGAGAATAAACGGCTCGGGGCTGACACCCAATTGCTGCGCGATACTAATGGCGATAGGTGTCCCAATCGCTGCGGCGGCAGTGTTCGAAACGAGGTTCGTCATAACCGTCATCAGCAACATGAAGGCACTTAATATCATCGGTGCGGGTAATCCAGAGGCGACATTAACGAAACTGTTGGCCAAATAGGCCGCCATCCCTGTGTCCATCAACGCTTTACCCAGAGCGAGCGACGTCACAATGATCATAATAACCGGGATTGATAAGGCCCCGACGGCATCACGCCAACCCAAACAACCAGTTGCGATCATTAGGCCTAACCCGACCAACGCGCTGACTGCGATCGGCATGATGCCGAGTGCAGCCAAAGCAATAACGCCGCCCATAATAAATAGCGCTCGTTTGGCGTGATCCATCTTCGGCAGATTCGTCGTGCCATCCAAAACCAACATCGTTCCGCTGTCCTTCAGATTGGCGATCGCCTCACTCGAACCCTGTACAAGTAAAACATCACCTGCCCGCAAACGAATCAAATTTAGATCACCCGTAACCTGAGAACTTGGTGCACGTGCCCGATGTAGTGCCAACGGCAGCAATCCATAGCTGTTGCTGAATTTAGCGGCTGCAAGGCTGCGTAAATGGAGTGGTGATCCACGTGTAACGACAACCTCGGCGAGCTGTTGTCCCTCAGCCTTAAGCGGCGTCTCCTCATCAATCGGGTGTTCGATATCGGAAATGTTAAAAAGTGTCGCGCCAAGGAGTTGTTCAAAGTGCTTCAGATTCTCGGGCGAGTCTTTGACGAATAATCGATCACCAGGCAGGATCACTATCGACGGCAACTTCGCGAGGAACAATGATTCGGTTCGCTGAATTTTGTCTATTCGGAGACTGCCATCAGCTTTGGCAAGGACCTCGGACAAAGACTTCCCGTCTGCAAAGCCACCTTCCTTTACATGCAGTTGTGCACTGAAGATGCGTGGAGACGTGTCAGCCATGGGCGGCGTACGATCGGGTAGCAGTCGCGGCGCAACTAACCACAGGAACAGCAGCCCAACACCACCCACAATAGCGACAGGCAGCACCCATTCAAACAGGCTGAATTCATGCATCCCCATGTCTCGGGAAATGCCGACGACCAGCAAGTTCGTCGAGGTACCTATGGTTGTCGACATACCGCCGATGATGGTCGCGAGCCCCATCGGAAGCATGACGCCGGAAACTGGAAACTTCGCCCGCAGCGACGCGCCAACAAGAATAGGCATCAAAAGGACAACGATCGGCGTGTTGTTCATAAATGCGCTGAGTACCGCTCCTGCAACCAGCGTTATTGCGAGCGCCGCTACAGGCTGTGAAACCCACGCCTTGCTGACTACTCGAGCTAAAGACTGCAGCGAGCCCGTTGTTTCCAGCGCTTTTCCGACCATCATCAATGCGCAAATCGCGATCAATGCTTCATTACCAAAGCCAGCAAAAAAATCGATCGGACTCAACACGACTTCTCCGCCCTTTGTGTAGGGCACGAGCTGGAATCCTGCTACTAGGAGTATCAGTATGGCGAGCGATGAGGACTCGAGCGGAATGTTATCTCGAGTAAACAAGATTAGCGCGAGGATCGTCAGGATCAGTACGGCGATTCCGTGGGCGTCAGGTGTTATGTCTTGCAATACTTGCAATAGATGGTCTCACTGGCCTTCGCCCATTCAGGCGATGACGTTAAACCGTATCCTAGTTCACACCTGCTTAGCAACGACTAAAGCGCCATTCTTGCAACGCACGATTGCGGACAAGAGATCGTATAAACCTTTGAAATAATTGACATTACAGTGCGAAATGCTCACATCGGACTGAAATGATAGCGAATCGGTGAATCGCGTCAGCGGCAACAGGTCCGCATAGCATTATCTTGCATGTTCATAATGTCGCTGACCGTCACCCTAACTCGGCAAAATGTCCAATTTTCAATCACGCGGCGTACGACGGGTCTGGCGCAAGCACTGAAGCGGGTGTACCTTTCGGTTGAATTGCTGGTGCAGTACAAAACAGGACCTAATATGCCTTCATTTGATGTTGTTAGTGACTTCGATTCCCACGAGGCAAATAACGCCGTTGATCAAGCAAGCCGCGAGGTCAACACGCGCTTTGACTTCAAGGGGACAAAATCGCGATTCGAAATCGAGGAGGCAGTTATTACCATGATCTCGCAGTCCGATTTTCAACTTAAGCAGATGCTCGACATCCTGCGCCAGAAGCTATCCAAACGTGGTATCAACCTCGCATGCCTGGAAGAGCAGGATGCGGAGCTAAGCAATAACGAAGCGCGCCAGAAGATCATCTTGCGGCGCGGCATTGATGCCGACCGAGCCAGAAAACTCGTGAAACAGATCAAGATAGAAAAACTAAAAGTTCAGACAGCGATTCAAGGCGACAAATTACGAGTCAGCGGTAAGAAGCGTGACGATCTACAAAAAGTGATTGCGATGTTGAAAGACTTTGACGTCGACCTACCACTACAATACGAAAATTTCCGCGACTGATACGAAGCCACTTAGAAAATGGATACTAAGATTCACAAATCGCTTCGTCGTCAGGACATTACGTTTGAAGACAAAGACCAGGCATTGCGTGACGACGTACGCACGCTGGGCGCTATGGTCGGTGACCTTATTCGCGAGCAGAGCGGCGAAGACTTATACGAGTTTGTGGAAAATTCCCGGCTGCGAGCAATTCGACGCAGAGAAGGCAACGAAAAGCCAGGCGAGGAACTGGCTGACTTTGTCGGCGGACTAGAGTCCGGAGAAGCACTCCAAGTCATTCGCAGTTTCTCCACCTATTTTCAAATGGTTAATACCGCAGAGAAAGTGCATCGCATTCGCCGCCGCCGAGAATACTTAAGGGACGTTGTTCACTTTCAGCCTGGTGGTCTCGAGGATACGTTTATCAAGTTAAAGGCCTCGGGCCTGACTGCGGATGGTCTGAAGGATTTGCTCAACTCGCTATCGATCGAACCTATATTCACGGCCCATCCTACCGAGCCAACTCGGCGAACGATCCTTCGTAAAGAACAAAATATCGTCAAGCATCTGGTTGCCCTGCTAAACCCCACGATGACCCCACATGAGACGAATTCTGCGCTGCAGAACATTCGTCTGCTAGCGACCGCCGGCTGGCAAACCGACGAGCATCCGTCCGAACAAATGACGGTCGCAGACGAACTCGAACATGTCTTGTTTTTTGTCACGGATGTCCTGTACCGCGCTATCCCACCGTTTTATGAAAACATAGACAGCGCCATTCATCGCATTTATGGCGAGGAAGGTGATGCTATCGAGGTGCCGAACGTTCTGCATTTCGGTTCTTGGGTTGGCGGCGATATGGATGGCAATCCAAATGTAAATGCAAAAACCATCCGGGCGACTCTCGCGCGTCAGCGCTCGTTGATACTCGACCTATATTATAACGAGTGTGCTGCTATTAGCGTAAAACTGAGCCAATCGGCCAAGCGCACCAGTTTCGGACAGGGAATGCTCGATAAGATCGACGAGTACCGCGGCGTGTTTCCGAACGCGTATCACGCTGTTCCCGCTCGCCACCGGGATATGCCCTATCGCGTATTCTTGCGCCTGGTTCAGCAGCGCCTGCAGAACACATACGATGACGACGTTTTTCCGTACGAGAAAGTCGGCCAGCTAGTCGATGATATTCAACTGATCGCTGATGGCCTGACTGAGAACAAAGGCGAACAAGCAGGGCTTTTCGCTGTGCAGCGCTTATTGAGGCGTATCCATACTTTTGGATTCCACATGGTCACACTCGACATCCGGCAGGATTCGGAAGTACATCGGAATGTCGTTGGCGAAATTCTTGGAGAAGAAGACTGGGATGAAATGTCGGCAACTGACCGTGCCACCAGAATATCGGAGGCCATCGAGTCACGTGAAAGCGTGCCGATGAATTTGAGTACGCAGGCACGTAAGACGATCGCTGTGTTTCAGGCCGTCGCATTTTGTCGCCGGAAATACGGGCCTAAGGCGATCGGACCGTTTATTGTCAGCATGACGCAGGGCGCGGACGACATCCTTTCCGTCATTCTCCTGGCGCAATGGGGCGAGCTCCATAACAAACGTGGTGATGTACCGCTTGATATCGCTCCGCTCCTCGAAACCGTTGACGATTTACAGAATGGCCCCGATATTCTTGAATCTTTGCTGTCCTCCGATTTGTACCGAAAGCACCTCAAGCGTCGCGATGATCGTCAGATGATTATGATCGGTTATTCCGACAGCAGCAAAGATGGCGGACTCGCCTCTGCCCGATGGGCGTTGCAAAACGCACAGGAAATTATCGTCGATGCAGCTGAAGCACAGGGTATCGAGTTGACGCTGTTTCATGGACGCGGTGGCACCGTTAGCCGCGGTGGCAGCAAGACCCATGTCGCAGTTCTGGATGCACCGCCGGGAACTATAAAAGGTCGATTGCGAGTCACCGAGCAGGGCGAAATTATCAACGAAAAATACGGCTTGCGCGGTATCGCTCTGCGCACGCTCGAGCAGATGACCGGATCAGTGGCTCTGGCGACTGCAATGCCCAGACACCGAGGTAATGACCGTAACGAATGGCGCCAGATGATGGATGTCATCGCTGACGAAAGTCGTCGTGCGTATCGAAAACTGATTTATGAAACACCTAATTTTTATGACTACTTTCGGAAAGCGACACCGATTGATCTCATTGAGCGCATGCAAATTGGCTCGAGGCCGGCGTCTCGACGACGCCAATCAGGAATTGGCGATCTCCGCGCCATCCCGTGGGTATTCTCATGGACGCAAGCTCGCTTCGTTCTGCCCGGCTGGTACGGAGTCGGCAGCGGCCTAGAAAAGGCCATTGATCAATTCGGTGAAAATGCGTTTAGCGAAATGTTTACGGAATGGTATTTCCACAGATCGCTGACCACCGACACCGAGATGGTGTTGGCCATATCCGACCTCGGCATCGCCGAGCTCTACTCAAAGCTCTCGGGCGACGACTTACACAATGAATTCTTCCCTACTATCAAAGCCGAATTCGAACTAACACAGGATCTGATCCTAAAATACTCGGATCACGAGACGCTTTTAGGGGGCGACCTCACCCTGCAGCGCGCAATCATGCTCCGAAACCCTTACGTCGACCCAATGAGCTTGATGCAAGTCGACCTCCTGGCGCGCTGGCGCGAATCCAATTATGAAGATGAGGGTATCTTCAACGCACTACTCGCGAGCGTCAACGGAATAGCGCAAGCACTTCAAAACACTGGTTAGAATACCTCGTCCGCCGGCCCTGCGACGATGTTGTCTAACTAGGCCTCCATGAAAGACGCGGATTCGTTTAAGGGTTTTCGCTTGTTTGGGTAACTCTTCATATCAGCTCCTTTTTTGTAAGACGCTCCATTCGTCCGTGTCTTTTTCGGAAACAGCGCGACCCAACACTGAAATGCCAGCCTCGTGAACACTTTCTGCTCGGCCCGAAACCAGCGGGTGCCACGGTGCCAGATCACCACCGTCAGCGATGAGGCGATACGCACAGGTCGTCGGTAGCCACTCAAACGCTTCGGGTTCATCAAGCGTTAAGGTCAAACATTCGGCGACGTGTTTCGCGCGCTCCGCGTAGTTCGAACAACGACACGTCTCTAAGTCGAGCAGTCGACACGCGACATCCGTATAAAATACTTCACCGGTATCCTCATCCTCGATCTTGTGCATGCAGCACAACGCACAACCGTCGCACAATGACTCCCACTCAGCATGCGACATCTTCGACAGTGATTTGCGTTTCCAAAACGGTTCGTTCATCGTCCGTTACTCTGCTCGACTTCGAAGTGAATTACCATATGAAAGCCGTATTTCTCGACTTTGCAACGATGGGACCTGGGCTTGATATTAGCGCTCTACAGGCCCTACTTCCGGAGCTGGAAATATTTGACCTTACGTCGGATATGCAGACGGCCGAGCGAATTGAAGGTGCGCACGTCATACTCACCAACAAGATCGTTCTGAACGAGGAGTTATTGAGTAACTGCCCTACTTTGCGCGTCATCGGGCTTACGGCGACCGGCACTGATAACATCGATCTCGATGCAGCCAAACGATACGGTATTGCGGTTTGCAACATCCGTGCTTACTGCACGCAGTCCATCGCCGAACATGTGTTCGGTTGCCTCCTGAATCTCACCCGCAGTCTGCAACAGTACAGCGCAGCGGTGCGTGCTGGACAATGGCAGGATTCCGCGAGTTTTTGTTTATTGTCTTTCCCGATTCGGGAGTTATCTGGAATGACGCTTGGCATTATCGGTTATGGCGAGCTTGGCAAGGGTGTTGCGAATCTTGCTCGGTCATTTGGTATGGAGGTCATTGTATCTGCCAGGCCAGGAACACAACGAACCAGCGATGATCGAGTCGCGTTTGAGGATGTGTTGCGACGCGCGGATGTCATTTCCCTGCACTGCCCATTAACCGAGGCTACCGCAGGAATGTTTGCCGAGACTGAATTCAAGAAAATGAAGTCAGATGCAATTCTTATCAATACCGCGCGCGGCGGCTTGGTCGATCCGGACGCACTAGTCACAGCGTTGAAATCGGGAGAAATTGCTGCGGCGTCCATTGACGTACTATCGAAAGAGCCCCCAGTAGACGGAAACCCACTGCTCGATTACGACGGGCCCAACTTGATGATCACCCCACATATCGGGTGGGGAGGCGGTCAAGCAAGGCAGGCCGCGATTGATGAACTTACTGCGAATATAGCGGCCTTCATTAGAGGTGAAGAGCGCAATCGCGTAGTCTTTTCCAAGGAATATTCGAGCGACCCTTAGCTCACTGACCCAGCTTAATCAGCCCATAGGGGTAAATTCCTAATCCTTTCTAATCCCCTAGATATTTATTCTTCTGAGCACATCTGTTGGCCTGGCATTGACGGCGCCGCGAGCTGCGAAGTAGCCGCTTAGACATACAATGATAATGCCAGCAGATACGCCTGCCAGCCAAATCGCCGGGCTGAATTCATACGGCAATTCAAATAGCTGTGTGGCGACCAGATACGCGAGCACCGATGCGCCGGCAGAGGCAAGAATACCGGCGGCCGCGCCTAAGGCTGCGAATTCTGCCATGACACCAGCTAACACGGTGGAGCGCTTCGCGCCCAGTACTCGGAGTATTGCGCTCTCGAAACGACGCTCATCTATAGTGGCCTGCACAGCCGCAAACAATACGACGATGCCGGCCGCCAGCGTAAACAAGAATACCGCTTGCACCGCCAAACTCGCCTTCTCGATAATGCTGCGAACCTGCTCAAGGATGGCGCCAAGGTCGATAACCGAAATACTCGGATGCGATCGAATCAGATCAATGAGCATGGGTTGGCTGCCGTCTGCGATGTGCATGCTTGAGATATACGTCGTCGGCATGCCATCCAGAGCACCGGGAGACAGCACGATAAAGAAGTTCGGCTGGAATGAATCCCAGTTTATCTTTCGAATACTGCTGATCTTAGCCTCAACCTCTTTGCCAGCAATGAAGAAATTCAATCGGTCACCGATTGTGAGCCCCGCATTCTTTGCGGCGTCGACCTCGATCGAAACCAGCGGTGGTCCGGCGTAGTCTGCTGGCCACCATTCACCTTCGACTATCTCGTTGCTCGCGCTCAGTCCGGAGGTCCATGAAAGGTTCGCCTCTCGGTTGGCAAGCCATTTGCCATCTTCGTTGGGATACTCCCGATCCTTTACCGACTCATCGTTTATCATCGTCATCCGCGCACGAACCATCGGCGTAAATATGGGTATGGCAGCGTTATTCACTTCGAATATTGTCGCTACAGACTCAATTTCGTGTGGCTGTATATTAATTAGGAAATGATTGGGGGCATCATCACCCAAGGTTTGACGCCAACCCTCCAGCAAATCGGTTCGAACAAGCGTCAAGAGGAGTAAGGCCGTTATGCCAAGACCAAACGCGACAACCTGTATTGCGCTATCGCGGCCCCGTCTCGCAACATTCGCAAGACCGTAGCGCCAAGCAACCCCAACGCCCGAGCGAGCTCGGCCAAGTAATGCGACCATACCTCGTCCAACGAGGTAAAGCAGGGCGGCGATCACCATTATTCCGCCAATCACTATGGCCAACATGCGCACGTCACCAATACTGCGATACAAAAGTGCGGCAACGGCTGCAAGAGCAAGGCCTGCAACGAGAATTTTAGACGGAGCTGGCGGCATAGCGTCGTGACGAAGGACTCGCAGAGGCGGTGTATTGCGAAGCTGAATCAGCGACGGCAGCGCAAATCCGAGCAAGAGCACCATGGCACTCATACTCGCAAGAATTACCGGTCGCATTCCGACTCTAGGTAGCTCAGCCTGCTGCATGAGATCGAGTAGAATTCGCGACAGCATCTCCTCCGCGGCGAAACCCACCACGCTGCCAGCAAGAATGCCCAGCATACCGAGCAGGAACAACTGTACGAGGGCGACCGATATGACGAAACCTTGTGTGGCGCCCAGGCTCTTCATCAGCGCAACAGAGTCCATCCGCTTATGAGCGAAACGTCGAGCCGACATAGCCACCGCGACAGCACTTAACAACAAACTAATGACGGCAGTCAGTGATAAAAAACGTTGCGCTCTGTCGGCTGCATTGTACGCGCGTTCGCTGCTTTCTTCCTGACTTCGAACGCGGACAGATTCGGGCAGCTTGTCCTGAATGGCTTCATTAAAATTGGAAACTTGCCGATCGTCTCCAGAGACGAGCAAAGCGTATGCCACTCGACTTCCTTCGCCAATCAATCCGCTACTGGAAATGTCGGCCATATTAAGCAAGACGGACGGCGCAAGAGATGCAAAACCAATCGACTGATCTGGGCGGTACGTCAGTATGGCTGAAACCCGTAGATTGAGTTCGCCGATGGCCAGAGAGTCACCAACCTTGGCACCAACTCGTGCGAGTAATGCTCCATCAGCCCAAACTTCTCCTCTGGCGGGAATCCCCTCGGCAACTCGCTGCTCACCAAACAGCTCATCGGATAATCGTACCTTGCCGCGCAAGGGATAAAGGTCACTGACGACTTTGATTGTAGCAAGCGCATTCTCATCACCATTAAATACAACCGATGGAAACGACATTGTTTCAGCCGTCTCAAGATCATAGTCATGGGCGAGCTCACTCCACTCCTCTGGCACCGGTTCTTGCGAACGAAGTCTGAGATCAGCGGCTAGCACTTCGTTGGCTTGGCGAGCGACCGCCTTACCGATGCGATCGGTCAGAAAACCTACAGCAGTCAGCGCACTAACGGCAAGTCCGACAGCCATGAGAAGAACCAGAACTTCACCCGATCGCAGCTCTCGACCGAAACTTCGCAATGCGAACACCAGCGCTTTCATCCGGCCACACTTTGGTTACTAACGAGCTTGCCAACATCCAGCGATATAATTCGGTCGCAGCGCTCAGCGAGACTTTGATCGTGCGTCACCAGCACCAGCGTCGTGGATGATTTGCGGTTGAGCTCAAACATCAACTCCATGATGTTAGCGCCAGTACGGCTGTCGAGATTACCAGTCGGCTCATCAGCGAATAGAACCGCTGGTTCGGTTGCAAACGCTCGCGCGATAGCGACTCGCTGCTTCTCACCACCTGACAACTGCGCCGGATAGTGGCTCCAGCGCTCACTCAGACCGACCTTCTGTATTATCTCTCGCGCCAATTTACGCGCGTCACTGTGGCCAGCCAATTCAAGTGGCAGCATCACATTTTCGAGCGCATTCAAGGACGGTACAAGATGGAAGGATTGAAACACGAATCCCACGTTTTCAGCTCGTAATTGCGCTCGGCCATCTTCATCCAGATCGGAAAGGTTTGCGGCATTCAATACAACGTGCCCAGTCGTCGGCAGATCCAGTCCGGCCAGTAGAGCCAGCAATGTGGACTTTCCAGCACCAGATGGCCCAACCACCGCAACGGATTCGCCCCGACAAATCTCGAAACTCACCTCCGAAAGAATGGTCAAAGTCCCTTCGGGGCTGCTAACCTGCTTACCTAGCTCATGAGCTTCGAGAACATTAACTCTGTTTGGTGATTGATCAGACATGCGAATAATTTTATTCCTAACGATTTTACTGGTGACCGCAAGCATGGCGGGAGCTGAAGAGCCAACTATTGTCATTTTCGGTGATAGCCTGAGCGCTGGCTATGGCATTGAGGTTGACCAATCCTGGGGCAATTTGTTGCAGGCCCGACTTAAAGAGCAAGGGTACGAACATCGGGTCGTGAACGCCAGTATTAGCGGCGAAACAACTGAAGGTGGTGTCACTCGCATAGATTCGGCGTTGTCCGACTTTTCACCAGATCTCATTATTCTCGAGTTGGGTGGAAACGACGGGCTGCGTGGGTTTCCCCCTACCAGGATCGAGAAAAATCTCGAAAAATTAATCGTTCAAGCAAAGTCCTCAGGTGCTGCTGTCATTTTACTCGGCATTCGCATCCCAACCAATTACGGATCGCGATACTCAGCTGAATTTGAGGCTGTCTTCCGTAACGTGTCCGAGCGGCTTAATGTACAGTGGATCGAGTTCTTTATGGAAGGCATTGCATTGAACGACGATCTTCTGCAGGAAGACCGCATTCACCCTAATGCTAGTGCACAGCCCATGCTGCTTGATAACGCTTGGTCCATCATTAGCGCTACACTTCAAAAGTAGCCGAAATATAGCGAAAGAAATAAGGGGGTCGTTTTGGAAAAAATATGGCTGAAGTCCTACCCTTCTGGCATGCCGGAGAAAGTACCTACTCCACCGTTTAAGTCGGTGCTAGATATTTTTGAACAAGCATTCGAAAAATACCCGGCAAATGCTGCATATACCAATATGGGCACAACGCTCAATTATGCAGAGCTCGATCATTTGTCTATGCAGTTCGCTAGCTACCTACAAAATACGCTCGGACTCAAGCGTGGTGAACGCGTTGCCATCATGTTGCCGAATATTCTTCAGTACCCGGTAGTCATGTGCGGCATTTTTCGCGCAGGTCTCGTCGTCGTGAATGTAAACCCTTTGTATACGGCGAGAGAACTCGAACACCAACTAAAGGACTCCTCTACCAGATGCATCATCATTCTGGAAAATTTCGCGCACGTCCTAGCCAGCGTGATCGAAAAGACTGATGTCTCACATGTCGTTACCACCGGTGTCGGGGACTTACTTGGCTGGCCAAAAAGTGTACTGACTAACTTCGTTCTGCGATATGTAAAGCGGTCTGTGCCCTCCTACAAGTTCGAGCGCAGCGTTACTTTTCGACAAGCGCTCAGGTCGGGAGATGGAGTAGCGCTCAATACGGTGGATATCGGATACGCGGATATTGCGTATCTGCAGTACACCGGTGGCACAACCGGCGTATCGAAGGGCGCAATGCTGAGCCATCGCAATATGGTCTACAACGTGCAACAAACTATTATCTGGCAAGCAGACGCATATGTCGGCGACGAGCCCATTGTCGCCATCACCGCATTACCGCTGTATCACATATTTTCCCTAGAAGGGAACTGCCTGACTGTGATGGCACAAGGTGGCGAGAACGTTCTAATAACCAATCCGAGAGATTTTGAGGGTTTCGCTAAAGAAATCGCCAAGTTCGATTTCAACTTATTCACCGGAGTTAACACGATGTTTGCGGCGCTCATGGATACGCCGAGTTTTTCAGATATTGATTTCAGTTACCTTCGTGTATGCATCGGTGGCGGCATGGCCGTACAGCCAGCAATTGCAAGAGAGTGGAAACAAAAAACCGGCATGGCAATTCTGCAAGGTTACGGGTTAACGGAAACATCCCCCGCTGCTGTCATCTGCCCCATGAGCAGTGAATTTACGGGCACAATTGGGCTGCCGTTACCGTCCACTGAAGTCATGATTGCCGATGACGATGGTAATCCTCTGCCAGTTGGCAATGCTGGAGAAATATGCATCCGTGGCCCACAAGTCATGGAGGGCTACTGGCAACGACCTGCAGAAACGGCAGAAGCCATATCACCTGATGGATGGTTTCGCAGCGGCGATATTGGATACTTTGATGAAGATGGCTACATCTACATTGAGGATCGAAAGAAGGACATGATTATAGTATCTGGCTTCAACGTCTATCCCAACGAGATTGAAAATGTAGTTGTCGAACTCGATGGCATACTGGAAGCCGCAGCGATTGGGTTACCCGACGAACGCTCCGGTGAGATCGTCAAGATTTTCGTAGTACGTAAGACTGAAAGTATCACCGAGCAGGACATCATTGATCACTGCAAAGCTAATCTTACAGGCTATAAGCGCCCGCGAATCATTGAGTTTCGTGATGACCTACCAAAAACAAACGTCGGTAAGATCTTAAGAAGAGAATTGCGTGACTAGTCAAAAAATATTGTCAGTTGTTCCGCTATTGCTGTTGGCTGCAGTCGTCGCTGCCGCCGTTCCCGCACCACTCGATCCAATCAAGATTGCGCCGCATATTTACGAGCTCAAATTTGAGAACGACCGTATTCGAGTTATCGAGCAGATTCTTCGTCGTGGCGACACTCAGCCGCTACACGCGCACCCTGATCGCTTGCTGGTCTATCTGCAAACCTGCGCCTGGATTGAGGACGATGGTCACGGCAGTAAACGTATGCAGGAATTCAAGTACGGTGACGTTGCTTGGGCTGCCGCCGAAACACATGGCGGAAGCAACCCAAAGGTTGTCCAGGAATGTAGGATTCTGGAAATAGAGCTACCCTGAGTTCGTATTATGAATGGAACTCCGGGCTCAGCTCGTGGACCGCATCGACAAGTACACCGAGGTGATCGGGGTCAACGTCCGGCGTGATGCCATGGCCAAGATTAAATATGTGACCCGGACCGTCGCCGTAACTCGCCAAAGTGTCGGCAACCCCCTGGCGAATCTTCTCGGGGCTTTCGAGAAGCGTCCCTGGGTTCAAGTTCCCTTGCAAGGCAACCTTGTCGCCGACGTAACGTCGGGCGGTCGCAAGATCAGTTGTCCAGTCAACACCCAAAGCATCGCAGCCTGTTTCAGCCAAATCAGCCAATAGTGGACCAGCACCTTTGGTAAACAAGATGATCGGTATTTTCCGGCCGTCTTTCTCGCGCGTTAGGCCATCGATAATTTTTTGCATGCTCGCCATTGAGAATCGGCGGAAGTCATCTCCATCCAGCGCCGCACCCCAGGTGTCAAATATCTGCACTGCTTGAGCACCAGCATCGATCTGGCCATTCAGGTATTCAATCGTTGTTTCAGCAATGATATTCATCAAATGATCAAGAGCGTCGGGCGCCTCTTTCGCGAGTGCCTTAATAGTCGGGAATTCTCGGCTGGAGCCGCCCTCAACCATGTACGTGCCAACGGTAAACGGACTTCCGGCGAAGCCTATCAACGGCACGTCGCCATTGAGCTCGCGACGTATCGTGCGAACCGCGTCAAAAACATATCTCAAGTCTTTTTCAACGTTTGGAACACTGAGGCTTTGAATGGCATTCGCGGATTGTACGGGTCGCTTGAACTTCGGCCCCTCGCCGGGCTCGAAATAAAGACCCAACCCCATCGCGTTCGGCACTGTCAAAATATCAGAAAACAGTATTGCTGCATCCAGCTTGAAGCGTCTGAGTGGCTGCATTGTGACTTCACAGGCCAGCTCGGGATTCTTGCAAAGGTTCAGAAAATCGCCGGCTTGTGCTCGCACCTCGCGATACTCGGGCAGATAACGACCCGCCTGGCGCATGATCCAAACAGGAGTTCGAGATACAGGCTGACGCATCAGGGCCCGCAGGAATAAATCATTCTTGAGTTCTGTCATCAGGGGCTCATCTGCGATTCTATGGATGCTTGCATGGCTTCAGCAGCCGCGCGTGGACTTGCCGCATCGCGAATGGGTCGGCCAACCACGATGTAGTCGGCACCGTTCGAGAGTGCCGTTTCCACAGTAACCACTCGTTTCTGATCGCCCATGGGCTTGTTGTCTACGGGACGAATGCCGGGCGAAATTACTAGCAACTTGTTATTCAGGTGCTCGCGTAACTTTGGTACTTCAAGACCCGACGAAATAACACCGTCGCATCCAGCATCAAGCGCTTGTCGTGCCCGTGATAAAACCAGAGCTTCGAGATCGCAGTCGAACCCAAGATCGTCAAGGTCGCCGCGATCCAGACTGGTCAGCGTCGTAACACCGAGCACCTTTAGCGTGTCACCCTTATTTTCTGCGGCAGCCTCCATCATTGAATGATTGCCGTGCACCGTCACAAATGAAGCGCCGCGATCTTCCAGCTGGCGCACCGCCGAACCAACGGTTGCTGGGATATCGAAAAACTTGAGATCACAGAAAACCTTTTTATCCCGCGCGAGCATCCAATCGAGCAACTCGAAATATTCGCCGCTCATCATTAATTCCAGTCCGATCTTGTAAAATGTTACAGAATCGCCGAGTTCGTCCGTGAGTGATCGAGCCCGGTCGCAATCCGCTACGTCCATGGCAAAGATCAGTCGGTCTTTATTGGAAATGGATTTGTGCTTCACTGCAGTCCTCCGTGAGATCGCGCCGAATTCTATCAGGCCGTGAGAGCTTCGTGTGCAGCGATCGCGTAACGATCCGTCATCCCCGCGATGAAATCTGCGACGACGCGGGCTCTGCCGATGCCCTCTGCATTCCTCGCAGCGCGAGCGAATTGTGCCGGCATTTTTGTTTCGTCGGCCATATAGGTGGTGAACAGCTCATTAATCATGGCTTGGACTGTGCGTGTCATTTCCAGTTTTTGTTCATGACTGTAGAGGTGTTTGCGCAGAAAGCGCTTCAGTGACATGTGCTGCTCATACATTGAGTCCGACATCGAGATCAAAGGTTGTGCTGCATTTCTCACGTCCTCAATCGAGGCCGGTGCGGCTGCATCGATGCGACGACGAGACTCCTCTATCAAATCACTGACCACCGCGCCGATCATGCGACGAATAATCTCGTAAATCAGTCTGCGGTCCTCGAGCTCCGGGTAGCGCTCGTGAACCACATCGAAATGTGTCGCGAATAATGACTGAGTTCGAAGTTTCGAAAGGCTTAAAAGCCCGGCACGAAAACCGTCATCAACGTCGTGATTGTTATACGCGATTGCGTCGGCAATATTCGAAACCTGCGCTTCCAGACCCGGTTGCGTGCGCTTGAGAAAGCGCTCACCAACATCTCCGAGCTCATGGGCGTTTCGAGCTGAGCAGTGTTTCAGGATCCCCTCGCGCGTCTCGAACATCAGATTCAGGCCAGCAAAATCCGCATATTTGGCTTCCAGCACATCAACGACGCGCAGTGACTGCAAATTGTGCTCAAAACCACCGAAATCACGCATGCACATATTCAGCGTATCCTGACCGGCGTGCCCAAACGGCGTGTGACCGATATCGTGTGCGAGGCAAATGGCTTCAGTCAGCGCCTCGTTAAGCTGTAGGGCAACCGCTACGGTCCGACCTATTTGAGAGACCTCCAGTGAGTGAGTCAGGCGGGTTCTGTATAGATCACCTTCGTGATTGACGAAGACCTGGGTCTTATAAACAAGACGCCGAAACCCTGTGGAGTGAATAATTCTGTCCCGGTCTCGCTGGTACTCTCCGCGATACCTCGAGCTTGGCTCATCGTACTTTCTACCGCGGCTATGTGACTCAATTGCGGCATACGGTGCGAGTGCCGCAGCCATCAGCTACCCGCACCGAGAACGCTATGCAAGCGGCTTTCGTCGAAGGACGATGTAACATGCGAATCCCCCAATGCTTTGAGCAATACAAAGCGCAATCGCTTCTGCTGCACTTTTTTGTCCATGCCCATAGCGCTAAGCCAGTCTTCAGACTCGATTTGTGGCGCATCAACGGGCAACCCGGCGGCTGCGATCAGGCTCTGTAGCCGATCTACATCGTCGGAATCAATGTCGCTCAGCTGTGCAGCCATGACCATGCCCACGGCAACAGCCTCGCCATGCAACCACTGACCATAGCCGAGACAATGCTCTATCGCATGACCAAACGTATGACCGAAATTCAAGATTGCTCGTCGTCCGGCTTCACGCTCGTCTTCGGCAACTACCGCAGCTTTGATTTCACACGACCTTCTGATGGCATGTGCCAGCGCCTCAGAATCTTTGTCGAGTAAAAGCTGCATATTCTCTTCAAGCCAGATGAAGTACGCCATGTCGCATATCGCGGCATGTTTAATCACCTCAGCGAGCCCGGCTCTAAGTTCCCGATCAGGAAGCGTACTCAGCGTGTCGGTATCAATCATCACGACCTGAGGCTGGTGAAATGCCCCTATGAGATTTTTTCCCTCCGGATGGTTTACGCCGGTCTTGCCGCCGACCGACGAATCGACCTGCGAGAGCAACGTTGTAGGCACCTGGATGAACGACACGCCGCGCATATAACACGCCGCGGCAAATCCCGTGATGTCGCCAACGACACCGCCGCCTAGCGCAATGACTGTCGTGTCGCGATTAGCGCCTGACGCAACCAATTGATCCAGAATTTTCTGCATGGTAGCGACGGACTTGTGGGACTCACCGTCCGGCAATTCGATTATCTCGATGCTCTTGCCCACAAGGTTGGGCAACAAGCGCTCAACATACAGTGGCGCTACGGTCACGTTACTGACAACCAAGCAATCAGAGCCGGAAACGAAGCCCGTCAGGTCGAAGCCACCGTTCAGAAGCTTGTTGCCGATTACGATCGGGTAACTGCGGTCGCCGAGATCAACGGTAATTTTATGGTGGGGTTTCATCTGCCTAGGTTACATGACCTGTTCGATGATCTCACTGGCAACAGACTTAACCTTCCTACCATCAGTCTCAACAACGATATCGGCGATTTCGCGATACAGTGGGTCGCGCAACAACAATAGCTGCTCGAGCGTCGTCCTTGGGTCGGCATTCTCGAGCAGTGGACGCTCACGACCTTTCAGAGTACGTGTGACCTGTTGATCTACTGTCGTGTAGAGATACACGACAAAACCTCGTGCGCCCAAGCAGCTGCGGCTCTCAGGCTCTAATATCGCCCCACCACCGGTCGCAAGAACGACACCGTCCATTTTACTCAAGGCGTCGATCACGACGGCTTCGCGCTTGCGAAACCCCGCCTCCCCCTCTTTCTCAAAGATAAATGGGATATCAACGCCCGTGCGTGACTCAATCTCGTCATCACTATCGACGAACGACAGATGCAAGGATCGTGCGAGATAGCGCCCAACCACTGACTTGCCGGCCCCCATAGGCCCAATGAGAAAAATATTTTTTGGATGCTTCATAAGCGATAGTGTTGCATAAAAGAAAGCCAATCCGAAGGTTGGTTCTCCAAATCAATGATGGTTTGACAACTTAATAAATGCTGGAGCCTTCTTCAAGAATGCGTGGCGTAAAAAAGATCAGTAATTCTACCTTGCTATCATCACGTTATTTACTACGGAACAGGGTACCCAGTACTCGAATGTCACCCAGGAATGGAGCCCTTTTGATCGTCTCGCGACGCTCTGTTTCGTAGATTCCGCCCAGTACAACCGTTTGGCCATCCGCAATGAGAACCTGCGTTTCGACTGAGCGAGCATCAATACTCGGCACCGCTCCACCAATACCACCAGTTGAGACAATTTGACCAACGTTATCTTTGCTGACGCGCAGACCTATGATGATATTGTTATTATGCATAATCCAATGAATAAAAAAGCTAGACCACGTCACATAAGACAACTTAAAGTCGCAAGATCACTGGTTCTGGTGTTTGCGCTGGGTACGATTGGCACTTTGGCCGCCACTGCCGGAATAATCGGTGCCTATTACTATGTACAGCCCAGCCTGCAGTCCGCGGAAACGATTCGCGATATCCGCCTGGAGGTGCCGTTGCGCATTTTTAGCCGCGACGGGTACCTGATCAGTGAAATCGGCGAGCGGCGGCGTATTCCTATTACCTATGAAGACGTGCCAGCGCATGTCGTGCAGGCCTTTATTGCGGCGGAAGACCGGCGCTTCTTCGAACACTCAGGCATCGATTACCGCGGCGTCCTCCGGGCGGTCTTGCGCATGGCGCGAACCGGTAACGCCTCTGGCGGCGGTGGCAGTACGCTGACGCAGCAACTCGCGCGCGATTACTTCCTTACGCGCGAACAGACGGTGAGCCGAAAACTCAAAGAGGCGTTTCTCGCCTTCAAGATTGAACAAGAATTTACCAAGGAGCAGATCATGGCGCTGTTCCTTAATAAGATGTTTTTTGGTCAACGCGCGCACGGCGTCGCTGCAGCATCCAAGGTTTTCTTTAATAAAAATCTAGGGGACATCAACGTAGCTGAAGCGGCTACGCTGGCTGGGGTATTACCCGCACCATCACGATATAACCCAGTTTCGAGCGCACAAAACGCTGAAGTGCGCAGAGGTTATGTTCTCAGTCGAATGCTCATGCTCGGCTTTATAGACGATGCGGCATATCAGGAGTCCATGGACTTTCCGCTAGAATCTCAGTTACACGGTGCTGCTATAGAACTTAGCGCTCCGTTTGTAGCCGAAATGGTGCGCAGCGAAATGTTGAAGCGTTACGGCGAGGATGCCTATACAGCCGGCTATCAGGTGGTAACGTCGCTGGATTCGCGCATGCAAAAAGCCGCCAACTATGCACTGCGTAACGGGCTGCTCGAGTTCACTCGCAGACGCGGATATCGCGGGCCGCTCTCCCAGATTGAACTTAGCGAAGATGTGTTGTCCCTGCCGCCCGATATATGGCCAGTCGAAATACTCGAGCCCCTTAATCGCTATGCACCGGGTGGACTATCGTTAGCTCTCGTAACCGCGGTGTCCGAGAACAACAGCGCGACGATAGTCTTCCACGATACTAGCGAGACAACTCTGCCGTGGTCCGGTATTCGTTGGGCGAACGCGTTCATCGATCGCGAAAATTATGGCCCGGCTCCTGAGACTGCCGCCGAAGTTTTAAGCATCGGCGATGTTATCTACGTAATGCCGACCGCGAATGATAGCTGGGCACTCGCGCAAGTGCCCGATGCGCAGGCAGCGCTTGTTGCAGTAGATCCTTATGACGGCGGCGTCGCGGCGCTGACCGGCGGTTTCGACTACACCACCAGCAAATTCAACCGAGCGAGGCAAGCGTATCGTCAGCCTGGGTCGGCCTTTAAACCGTTCATTTATTCTGCAGCGCTTGAGCACGGCAATACGGCAGCGACGGTTGTTCTGGACGCACCAGTCGTAATTAGTTCGTCCGAGCTTGAGGCGATCTGGCGACCAATTAACTATAGCGGACGCTTTTACGGCCCGACTCGAATGCGCGAGGCCTTGGTTCGATCTATGAATCTGGTGTCGGTCCGCTTGCTGTTGTTCGAAACTGGCATCGGAAATGCGGTGCGGCATATCGCGAAATTCGGCTTCAGTGACACAACGCTCATTAGAAATGGGTCGCTTGCGTTGGGCGGTGGCGACGCCTCTGTGCTGGACATGGCACAAGGTTACGCGATGCTCGCCAATGGTGGTCATGCCGTGGCGCCCTACGTCATAGATTCGATATTTGGTCCCAGTGGCGAACCGCTGTACCGAGTCGAGCCCGCTATCGTTTGCGATGAGTGCTTCACAGAAGAGCTGGACCAGCCGATCATTATCGAGGAGTCGGCCGAAGGATCGTTCGAAAACGAGGCTCTTGATCGAGAGTTGATGCTCGAGGAAATGGCAGACGTTATCGATTCGTATCGGCCGACGGCAACTGACGCTCCGGAGTTGTTCGAGCATTTCAATGCCGCTCCTCAAGCCATTACTCCGCAAAACGCATATCTAGTGCAGGATATGATGCGCGACGTAATTCAGCGCGGCACTGGCGTACGCGCACGCAGAGAATTGGGACGCTCAGACCTGTCTGGAAAGACAGGCACATCGAACGACAGGCGAGACGCCTGGTTCGGCGGCTTCAATGCCGACCTCGCTGCCGTTATTTGGGTTGGCTATGACGATTCGCAACCTTTAGGTCCACGCGAAGAAGGCTCACGTACCGCACTACCTATATGGATTGAGTTTGCCCGCATAGCACTAAAAGGTGTTCCGGAACATCAGATGCCCATGCCAGAGGGCATCGTGTCTGTTCGAATTGACAGAGAAACCGGTTGCCCTGCCCGAGCTGGCCAATCCAATGTTACTTTTGAAGTGTTTCGTGAAGGTCACGTCCCGGACTGCGAACGATTTGAAGAGATCACAGATCCATTCAATAATGCCGCCGGGATCTATCCCGATCCAGAAGAAGAGGGCGACGATGACGAGGCACTTTTTTAGCTAGCAATTCGAAATTTATGGGAAGAAAACCGGACAGCGATTCAGGGCGGGCGCGACAAGTCGTCGCGCAAGAAGCTGCTCGTATGATTGTTGACCATGGCATTCGTGACTATCGCCTCGCAAAACAAAAGGCCGCCGATCGACTCGGTATGGGCGCACGTGGTTCGCTACCCGGCAACGAAGAGATCGAAGAAGCCGTTGCAGAGCAACGGCAGATATTCGGTGGCGAATCCCATGAGCAGCTCCTACGACTGATGCGAACCGCGGCACTTTCAGCAATGGCGCTGCTAAAAGCTTATTCGCCGCGCCTCGTGGGGCCCGTGCTTGCCGGAACGGCGGACGAGAACTCGAGCGTCAACTTACACGTCTTCGCCGACAGCCCCGAGATAATCGCCATGGAAATTGGCGATATGGGTATTCAGTTCAAATCATACGAGCGCCGACTAAAAACTCGTCGCGGACAAGTTGAAATATATGCCGGGTTCGAATTCAGTCACTGTAACGAAGTAATCCAGGCGACCGCCTTTCCATTCGATGGTTTACGCCAGGCACCGCTTTCACCTATCAACGGCAAACCGATGAAACGGGTAGACGCGAATGCCGTGCAGGAGTTACTCAAGCACGTATGAGGTCGGCGTTCAGCCTTAGCGGTTAGCGATCACCGACGAGCGTGTAGTCTCTTGCTGCCGGTCCTGTGTAAAGCTGGCGCGGTCGTGCAATCTTGCCTTCTGGGTCGGCAATCATTTCTCGCCAGTGTGCGGTCCAACCGACTGAGCGGCCAAGTGCGAACATGACGGTGAACATCGAGGTTGGAATTCCAAGCGCGCGATAGATGATGCCCGAGTAGAAGTCGACATTCGGATACAAGTTTTTCTCTTTGAAATAATCGTCGTTAAGAGCAACTTGTTCGAGTTCCTGTGCAAGATCGAAGAGAGGTGTATCTTTTCGGTCCAGTTTTTGCAAAACCTTGTGGCACATTTCCCGAATGATCGTGGCACGCGGATCGAAGTTCTTATAGACCCGGTGGCCGAAGCCCATTAAACGGAAAGGATCGTTCTTATCCTTGGCTTTTTCGACGTACTTGCCGATCTGGCTAACGTCACCGATCTCTTCGAGCATGTTAAGAACAGCTTCGTTTGCGCCGCCGTGTGCGGGGCCCCAGAGCGCCGCAATACCGGCGGCGATAGCAGAGTAAGGGTTGGCACCAGAACTGCCGGCCATGCGTACCGTCGACGTCGAGCAGTTCTGTTCATGATCGGCGTGCAGAATAAATAACAAGTCCAGTGCTTCCGCTGCAACAGGATCAATCTCGTAGGGCTCAGCAGGAACTGCGAACAACATGTGCAACAGGTTCTCGCAGTAGCTCAGATCGTTACGCGGATAAATGAATGGCTGACCACTGTTTAGCTTATAGGCCGCTGCCGCGATAGTCGGCAATTTCGCCAAGATACGGTGTGAAAAAATATTCCGATGCTCTTTGTTCGAGGCATCCATTTCTTCGTGATAATACGCGGACATCGATCCGACGACGGCCGACAACATCGCCATCGGATGTGCGTCGTAGCGAAATCCCTTGAAAAAACTCAACATGCCTTCGTTCAGCATGGTGTGACGGCGAATGGTTGTGTCGAACTCGTCGAGTTCTGTCGCGGTCGGCAACTCACCGTTCAACAACAGGTAAGAGACTTCGATAAAGCTGGAATTACTGGCAAGCTGTTCAACCGGGTAACCCCGATACATCAGAATGCCTTTCTCGCCATCAATGAACGTAATATCCGATTCGCAGCTACCGGTCGATACGAATCCGGGGTCGTAAGTAAATACGCCCTGCTCACGATACAACTTGGCTATGTCGATTACATCGGGTCCGATCGTGCCGCTTCGAACTGGTAAATCTATTTCCAAGCCATCCGGGCTCTTCAGGCGATATGCATCCTCGCTCATCTTTTTCCTCTCATTCCTTTAATTTAGAACTTGTTGAGCATAGCAGAGCTCCCGGTGCGCCGGGATCGTGGAAAGTCATTATATGAAGACGCCAGACGACCGCAAGGGGCCGTGTGTCTTAACCCATACCGTACTTCTTGCGGAACTTGTCTACGCGGCCGCCAGTATCGACTTTCTTCTGCTTGCCAGTGTAAAACGGGTGGCACGAAGAGCACACCTCGATACGGAGAGCCTCGCCGAGGGTCGAGCGAGTGGTGAACTCGTTGCCACAACTACAGGTGACCTGGATGTCGTCGTAATTGGGATGTATGTCGGCTTTCATTTTCAGGCTCTCCCGAGCACGCTACTACATAAAAAGGTCGCGTAGGATATAAGGAAGCAAGGATCTCCGCAAGCCCCGTTTTTTATCCACAGAACCTGTGGACAAGACTGTGGATGAAAATTGAGTGAATGCTCTAAGCTACGGTTTTTCATAGATCGTTGTCAGAATGACTAATTTTTGTCCAATTTCTATTGGCAATACAAAACAACAACTTACGAGGCTTTTGCAACACAGATGATGAGCAGAGAGCCCTCTTGCACTGAAAACAAAGGCATACGTACGGACTTGTGCATAAGCGAATAACTCGGCCAACGATAGTCAAATCAAAAAAATCGTATCTGGCCGGCAAGAAACTGCGCAATTTGGACTATAAATTCATTGAGATTCGACATCATCGGTGATGAAGCCAGACTGCAAATCATTCAAAAAGCGGCGCCCAAGCCTCGTCGGCATCCAAAATTGATTATCATCGCGCTCGATGAGGCCCTTCTTTCTCACATCCACCGTTGCATCCACTAGATCGGACGCCGTTAGTCCCGTCCGCGCAACGAATAGCTTTTCGGCAAAGCCCTCATTAAGACGCAGCCCATTGAGCATGAACTCAAACATCAAATCGGCCTCACCTAAAGGCCTCAGGCCTGCCTTGGGCTCGTTTGATTCCTGCATGATCATGTATTGCATTGGGTTTGCCGGCTTCTGGTAACGGAAAATGCCTGAAGCGTTCGTAATCTTGCCATGGGCACCCGCGCCAATCGCAAGATAGTCCCCGAAGGACCAATAATTGAGGTTGTGCTGGCAGCGTCGTCCTTCTCTTGCATATGCGGAAACCTCGTATTGCTCATATCCATGGCGCTTAAGGAGCTCCTGACCCCGGTCCTGAATCTCAAAGGCAAGATCGTCGTCTGGAAGATTGGCGGGCGGGCGGGCGTAAAATACGGTGTTGGGCTCTAGGGTCAGTTGATACCAGGAAATATGGGCGGGATCGAGATCTATCGCAGCAGACAAGTCGGCCATGGCCATTTCTACAGTCTGATTCGGCAGGTCGTGCATCAAATCTATGTTGATGTTGTCAAAACCAGCGTCCTTGGCATCCAGTACAGCGCATGAGATATCGGCGCTACTATGAATGCGGCCAAGCAGCCCCAGAGTAGCGTCATCGAAGCTCTGCGCGCCGATAGACAAGCGTGTAACGCCAGCGTCTCGATAGCCGGCCGGCGATCCGCATTCCACTGTCCCGGGATTCGCCTCCATCGTCACCTCAGCGTTTTGCGCGATGGAGAAGTGCTGCTTCGCGCCATCAAGCAGCCGACCAATCTCATTCGGTGTAAAAAGACTGGGTGTGCCGCCGCCCAGGAAAACCGTCTGAATCTCTCTCCCGTCGCCTCTGTGCGCCTGCTGCTCCATATCGTGCAGCAAAGCCAAGATGTAGCGGTCTTTAGGTGCGTTGTCACCAGCACGGTGCGAATTGAAATCACAATAGGGGCACTTTCTTACACACCATGGCAGGTGCACGTACAAAGACAGGGGCGGCTCAATCACGCGTAGGTCTGTTTGATCAATTTAACCAACCGGCGCAAAGCTTGGCCGCGATGGCTCAGAGCGTTTTTCTTCTCCGGACTTAGCTCTGCTGAGCTGCAGCCGCAATCCAGAACGAAAAACAGAGGGTCGTAACCAAAGCCGCCCTCACCGTGTTGCTCGCGCAATATTTCACCCAGCCACAACCCCTCTGCAACTAGCGGTTCACGATCCGCGTTAACAAAAGTGGCCACGCAATGAAATGCGGCGGCTCTATCATCGACGCCCTCGAGCACTTGCAACAGCTTGGCATTGTTGGCTATATCGTCACCATGTTCACCGGCGAACCTTGCCGAATATACACCCGGCGCGCCGTCAAGCACCTTGACCGACAGGCCAGAATCATCAGCAATAGCCGGCAAGCCGGTCAATCTCGCGGCGTGTTGTGCTTTGATCAGCGAATTTTCCCTGAAACTCTGCCCGCTTTCATCGGCGTCAGCCACACCGTAGTCGGACTGCGCAACAACTTCGATGCCGAGACCTTCCAACAGTCGGGACATTTCCCGGATCTTGCCAGCATTGCTGCTGGCTATAACAACTTTCTTGAGTGAGGCGCCCACTACAATGCCGCCGCAATCGCCTCGTTTTGTGCCGTTATTATGCCGCTGATACCTGTACGAGCGAGACCCAACATCGCGGTAAACTCGGCGTCGTTAAACGCGTGACCTTCCGCGGTTCCCTGAACCTCAATAAAGTTGCCGGCGTCGTTCATCACAATATTCATGTCTGTTTCGGCCTGAGAGTCCTCAGCGTAGTCGAGATCAAGAACTGGCGTGCCATTGTAGATACCCACTGACACAGCAGCGACCTGCCCGTGCAGCGGGTTTTTCTTCAATTTACCACTGGCCGTTAGGCGCTCCATTGCAATGGCTAGCGCAACGTAAGCGCCACTAATGGATGCGGTTCGGGTTCCACCGTCAGCCTGCAAAACGTCACAGTCGAGCATTATCGAGCGCTCACCCAGTGCTTTCATATCCGTAATCGCTCGCAGCGACCGGCCGATTAAGCGCTGGATTTCAAGCGTCCGTCCGCCCTGTTTGCCACGTGTAGCCTCACGACCGGACCGCGTATGTGTCGCACGAGGCAGCATGCCGTACTCACCGGTTACCCAGCCACTGCCCTTACCGCGCATCCAACCAGGCACTCGTTCATCGATGCTGGCCGTGCACAGCACTTGCGTGTCCCCGAAGGAGGCCAAAACACTGCCTTCTGCGTGCTTTGTAAAATCTGTAACGAAGCGAACTTCGCGCATAGTTGCGGAATCGCGGCCACTTGGACGCATGATAATTCTCCAGTACGTAACTTTATGTTTTGAGTTAGCTGCTTGGTGCCAGCTCAGTCAGATGCCGAGCCACCTTAACGCGGTACCCGTCGTATTGTCACTTTGGGGAGCGTTGATTTCGAGTGTTTTGACACTCAGCGCTTTTTGTGGCGATTGAATGCCTTAGTTGTTGGACCGCTGTGCGGCCACAGCTTAGAATGTTGTCCCGTTTAAAAACGTGAGCCACGCAGCACTATTGCTGCACACCTTTGGAGACCAACGCTGATGTTACACAGTATGACAGGCTTCGCGCGCGAGTCCGTTGAAACGGCCCTCGGTACGTTAACCTGGGAAATACGCGCGGTGAACCATCGCTACCTCGACGTGCAATTCAAATTGCCGGAGGATCTGCGCCCGAAAGAACAGGATTTTCGACAACAAGCCAGTGCCATTCTCGGACGCGGCAAGGTTGAGTGCAGTCTGTATTTTCGACGAGCTATGGACCAGCAAACCGAGATGCAAATTGACACGGCCCTCGTCGAGCTCCTCGGCGCTCGGATTGCTGAGCTATCTGCAGCATTACCCGCAACTGCAGCGGTAAATCCTATCGAAATACTGCGCTGGCCCGGCGTCATGAAGTCACCCGAGATCGATGCCGAGCCGCTCTTCGCACATGCAAGCGCATTGCTCGATGCCGCACTGCAGAAAATCGCGGGTATGCGCCTTAGCGAAGGTAGTCGTATTGCGGAAATGCTCAAATCGCGGCTCGCCGAAATAGAGGTGATCGCAACGTCAGTACGAAAACGCATGCCGGAGGTGTTGACTGCATCGCGAATCAAGCAACAAGAGCGCCTCAAAAAACTTGACGTTGAAGCCGATTCGACGCGCCTTGAAGTCGAACTCGCCTTGATCGCGCAAAAAATTGATGTTGATGAAGAGCTCGATCGACTGGAGAGTCACCTAGTTGAGATTCGCGACGCGCTGATCGACGAGAAGGCGGTAGGCAGGAGACTCGACTTCCTGATGCAGGAACTCAACCGGGAAGCAAACACACTTGGATCAAAATCGGCGGACATTGAGACGACCAAGGCCGCGGTGGACCTAAAAGTCCTGATCGAACAAATGCGTGAGCAGATCCAGAATGTCGAGTGACAAAATAGACACGGCGGCAAAACTATTTGTGTTCGCAGCACCATCCGGTGCTGGCAAGACAACACTCGTGCACGCTGTAGTAACTAAGCATCAAGACGACTTGCGGTTTTCTATTTCATACACAACCCGCAAACCGCGCTCCAATGAGGCAAACGGGGTTGATTATGTGTTTGTCGATGTCGATGAGTTCATGCGTTTGCGCGACGCGGGTGAAATGCTCGAGCATGCTCAAGTTTTCGACAACTACTATGCGACAAGTCGGAGTCAAGTCGAGAATCACCTTGCGGAAGATCGCAGCGTGGTTCTTGAAATTGACTGGCAGGGTGCACAGCAAGTGCGTGAGTCGATGCCAGACTGCGTTACGATTTTTATTCTGCCCCCGTCCATCGCCGAGCTTGAGCAGCGCCTGCGCGGCCGTCGCACCGACAATCCTGAGGTTATAGAGCGCCGATTGCGGGATGCAAAGAGCGATATGGCGCATTGGGATGAGTTTGACCACGTCATTATTAATAACGACTTGGATGAGGCCATTGTTGCTCTTGAAGCCGTCTTGACGGGTGCGGGAGAAGCATCGTCGTCAAGTAATGGTGAATTGCGTGCAACAATTCAGCGGATTATCGACTAAGCACTTAGAACATCTGGTTATATATACTCGTGTTCAACCTTTGTTCTGACTAGACTCCCCAGCCTCACATAAGGGGCTCACCCCAATTAAGGACTCTGCAAGATGGCTAGAATTACGGTTGAAGATTGTCTCGATCACATCCCAAACATTTTTGAGATGGTATTAGTTGCCGCCAAACGCGCTCGACGCGTTGCTCATGGCGCTGACCCGATGGTCGAGCTTAAAAATGACAAACCTACCGTTATCGCTCTGCGCGAAATTGCAGATGGCCTAGTCGATCCCTCAATACTCGAAGAAATCGATGCGCCGGCAACCGAAGACTTGCTGCAAGCCGAATTGTCCGAAGACGTTTTACCTGTTCGCGGGATCTCCGCCGGCAACTAGTACGTCCCGAGCGGTCAGGGAATGGGGTAGCCAAATACGGCAGCGACACAATCACTGCTCCACGGGTATGATCCGAGTATGGACTACACTGCAGCAATCTTGGCTAAACTACCGGGCGCGAATAAGCGTGACCACGGTGTGCGTCGCCTTGTCGAAACGCTGCAGGCCTATCTACCGGAAGACCAACTCAAGACCATAACGGCCGCTTATGAATTTGGCGCGAAAGCGCATGCCGGACAATCTCGTAAGACGGGCGAGGCGTATATCACTCACCCTGTCGCTGTCGCACAGGAACTCGCCGAAATGCGGCTCGATGCCCAGGCGATAACCGCTGCTATTTTGCACGACACGGTTGAGGACACTGCTGCATCGCTCGACGACATCTCGGAGAAGTTCGGTAGCGAAGTTGCGCTGCTGGTCGATGGTGTCAGCAAGCTGGATCAAATCCAATTTCGCAGTCGTGCAGAGGCTCAATCCGAAAGTTTCCGGAAAATGATGCTCGCGATGATCGAAGACATTCGCGTCATCCTCGTCAAGCTCGCCGACCGTCTGCACAACATGCAAACACTCGGCGCGATGCCCACTAACAAGAAGAAGCGCATCGCCAGAGAAACACTCGACATCTATGCACCGATCGCCAACCGCCTCGGTATCAATCGACTCAAAGTGCAACTGGAAGATCTCGGCTTTAAACACCTCCATCCATTTCGATATCGAGTGCTCGAAGCTGCCCTTAAGAAAAGCCAGGGCAGTCAAAAACAGATCGTAAAGAAGATCACCGAAGAATTCGGTGCAGCAATGGCTGACGAAGGCGTCGAAGGTGAGGTCGTCGGCCGACAGAAACATCTTTACGCCATCTACAACAAGATGGCGACGAAGAAGCGCCAGTTATCCGACGTTGTCGATGTATACGGTTTTCGAATTATTTGCCCTGACGTGGGTTCCTGCTATCAGGTGGTCGGCATCGTGCACGGACTCTACAAGCCGATGCCGGGGCGATTCAAAGACTACATCGCCATTCCGCGAATCAATGGCTACCAGTCGTTGCACACCACGCTTTTCGGCCCGAAAGGCCTGCCGCTAGAAGTACAAATTCGAACGCGTGATATGGACCGTTTGGCAGAGTCCGGTGTTGCATCTCACTGGATCTACAAAGCCGACGAAAAGTTGGATACAAGCCCGCAACGTCGAACACGTGAGTGGCTATCAAATCTTGACGAGCTGCAACAGTCAGGCACGTCGGAAGAGTTTCTCGAGAGCGTCAAGGTCGACCTGTTTCCAGACAAGATATACGTCTTTACACCCAAGGGTGACATCATGCCGCTGCCCAAGGGCTCGACAACAGTCGACTTTGCATACGCGGTACACACCGACGTCGGCGACCGCTGTGTAGCTGCGAAGGTCAACCGCGGCCTGGTGCCACTGCGTACAGAATTACACAACAGCCAGACTATCGAGATCATTACCGCCCGAGGCGCGAAGCCAAACCCCAACTGGCTGACGTTTGTAAGCACAGCAAAAGCTCGAATGGCCATCCGACACCACATGAAAAACCTTCGCTCGTCTGAGTCGGTCGATCTCGGAAAGCGCTTACTTGACCGGTCACTCAAGGACATCGGATCGTCGTTGCGCAAAGTCGGTAAAGTACGTATCGCCGAAACACTGGAGGAGTTTGAACTTAACAACAACATCGAGCTATTTGAGCAAATCGGTTTAGGCGAACGACTCGCTCCGTTGACGGCTCGTTTTCTGACAGGAGTAAACGACGAGGGCGAGGGCTGCGAAAACACGACGAGCATGACTATTTCCGGCACCGAGGGAATGGTGATTAGCTACGGAAAATGCTGCTACCCGATTCCAGGCGACGACGTAATGGGGTACCTGACCGCTGGCCGAGGCGTCGTTATCCATCGTAACCAATGTGGCAACTTGTCGAACTTTCGAAAGCAGCCGGATAAATGGATCTCTGTGAACTGGGAAAAGAATATTGAGCGCGATTTTCTTTGCCAAATACAGACAGATACAAAGAACAAACCAGGCGTTCTCGCGGAGGTTGCAGCAACCATCGGTGATTGCGGTTCTAATATCGAGCAAGTCGAGGTGCTTGGGCGTCACGAAGATTGTTCGGTGCTTTCGTTCTTACTGCTGGTGAAAGATCGCGTGCACCTCGCAAGCATTATGCGCAGCGTCCGCAACATGAAGAATGTCATTCGTATTTCGCGCGACTGTGCATAACAATTGGGAAAACTAAGTATGAGCAAGAAAGCTATTCACACTGACAACGCACCCGCCGCTATTGGAACGTATTCGCAAGCGATCGAAGCCGCTGGGCTTGTGTTCTTATCCGGACAAATTCCGCTCGTTCCAACCACGATGGAAGTTGTAGATGGAGACTTCGAGGTGCGCGCAAGGCAAGTTTTCGAAAACTTGCGGGCCGTTGCTGAAGCCGCCGGTGGCAACTTGAACAACGCGGTCAAGATTACCGTGTTTCTGACGGACCTCACTAACTTTGCAACGGTGAACTCCGTGATGGAAGACTTTTTCGAGCAACCGTTTCCAGCACGCGCCGCCGTGGGCGTAGCATCTCTTCCGAAGGGCGTGGATATCGAGGCAGACGCAGTCCTTGCAATCTGATTCGCCGCTAACTGCTCTGAAAGGCGTCGGTCCGGCGCTCGCAAAAAAACTTGAGAAACTCAATCTCAATCGGGTTGATGATCTGCTATTTCTGTTACCGCTGCGGTATGAGGATCGTACACAGCTCGTAGAAGTCGATACGCTGGAAGTCGGCGCTCGCTGCCTAGTCTCTGGCGAAATTCTGCTTGCCGAAACTGTCTTTCGCGGACGGCGAAATCTGTTAGTTCGAATCGGCGACAGTAGTGGTCAATTGACGTTGCGCTTTTTCCATTTTTCTCGACAGCAGCAAGCACAATTTCAACCCGGCTCTCACGCAACCTGCTTCGGAGAGGTTCGTAGAGGACAGTCCGGTTTCGAGATGATTCATCCTGAGTACCGTATCACGCGGGAGAGGCAGGATGCTGCGACGACGGACTCACTAACACCGATCTATCCGGCGACTGAGGGTGTACAACAAGGTCGCTTGCGAAGCTTAACTGACCAAGCCCTGCGATTGATGCAAGCCGCACCACCCGAGGAGCTGTTGCCCAGAGAAATCACTAAAAAACTCGGCATGCCTTCGCTCGCAGATGCCATTAATTATCTGCATCGCCCACCGCCCGACGCTGATGTACAACAGATGCTCTCCGGTACTCATCCGTGTCAGCAGCGCCTCGCGTTCGAAGAGTTATTGGCGCATTACCTGAGTTTACGGAATCTACGCGCGCTCACTGCGGCCGAAGATGCGATAGCGCTAACGGATGGCAATGAGGATGTTAGCGGGTTCGTGAGTGAATTGCCGTTCAAGCTAACGGGCGCCCAGGATCGCGTAGTCAGCGACATATTGTCGGATCTCGCGGAGCCTCATCCGATGATGCGATTGATCCAAGGCGACGTCGGCTCCGGCAAGACAGTCGTCGCGGCTGTGGCTTGTTTAAAGGCTATTGCCTGCGGCGTACAAGCAGCGATCATGGCGCCGACGGAAATTCTTGCAGAACAACACTGGCGCAGTTTCTCAGACTGGTTTCGACCACTGGGGATTACACCCGCATGGTTGAGTGGTAGCCAACGGGCAGCACTGAAACGTGAGTCTCTGCAATCTATAGCGGATGGCAGCGCACAGTTAATTATCGGCACGCATGCTTTATTTCAGGAAGGCGTTGATTTTCATCGCCTTGGTCTGGTCGTCATTGACGAGCAACATCGCTTTGGCGTCCACCAGCGAATGGCGCTGCGGGACAAAGGCAGTTCTGAAAACGGCCGCCCGCATCAGCTGGTCATGACTGCGACACCTATTCCACGAACATTAGCAATGGCGGCTTACGCTGACCTCGATACCTCGGTCATTAATGAATTGCCCCCTGGGCGTCAGCCAGTTTCGACTGTTGCTGTACCGGAAACTCGACGCAGCGAGGTTGTGGAGCGAGTCCGATCCGCCTGTGCTGCCGGACAACAGGCCTATTGGGTGTGTCCTCTGATAGAAGAGTCCGAAGTGCTCGACTATCAGGCGGCCGCGGCAAGCCATCAAATGCTAACTGAAGCCCTACCTAAACTGCGAGTTGGTCTCGTGCACGGTCGTATGCGGCCTGTGGAGAAGGAGCGCGGTATGAGGGCCTTCAAAGAAGGTCTGATCCAACTGCTAGTCGCGACGACTGTGATCGAAGTCGGGGTCGACGTGTCAAATGCGAGCCTGATGATTATCGAAAACGCCGAGCGTATGGGGCTGTCGCAACTGCACCAACTTCGCGGTCGCGTTGGTCGCGGTGCGGCTCAAAGTCATTGCGTATTGCTTTACAAGCCGCCGTTAGGTCGGATCGCCAAGGAGCGGCTTGCTGTCCTTCGGGATACGAATGATGGCTTCATAGTCGCACAGCGCGATCTCGAGTTACGTGGGCCTGGTGAATTGCTGGGCACCAAACAGACTGGGCTGCCGGATTACCGAATTGCGGACCTTGCTAGGGATGCTAATTTGATGCCGCAAGTACAAATAAGTGCGGAAGCTATTCATAAAGAATCCGAAAGTCACGCGGCGGCCATCGTGCGTCGATGGCTCGGTGACGCCAGTCGATATGGGAAAGTGTAAACTTCACACTATGAAACAGATTCTCGCGCCGGAACTAGTCCGCCAGCTCCGCAATTATGGCAAGCTCATGCGCATCGACAAGCCGATTGGAATCTGGCTACTGTTGTGGCCCACGCTATGGGCACTTTGGCTTGCGGGCAAGGGCGCGCCGGATCAGAGTCTATTTGTCATATTTGTACTGGGTGTAGTCACCATGCGTTCCGCAGGTTGCGTGTTGAACGACTACGTCGACCGCAAAATTGATCCCTACATAAAGCGCACCCGTGGCCGGCCCATTGCCTCTGGCGCGGTAGCACCTCTGGAAGCATTAATTTTGTTTGCCGCCTTAAGTCTTATCGCTATCGGTCTGGCAACGATGCTGAACGGACAGGCTCAGTTACTCGCCGTTATCGCGGGCGGTCTGACCGTCGCGTATCCATTCGTGAAGCGTTACTTCTCTATTCCGCAATTTATGTTGGGCACCACCTTCGGTTGGGCTGTGCCGATGGCATTTGCCGCGGAGACTGGAGGCATACCGGAGCTCGCCTGGCTCGTGTTTGGAACGGCCGTGATCTGGGCCGTAATTTACGACACATTTTACGCCATGGTTGATCGCGAAGATGATCTGAAGGTTGGCGTAAAGTCGGCTGCCATTTTGTTCGGCGATGTCGACCTCTTTGTCATTGCGGGACTACAGGGCCTGATGCTCTTGGCGCTTGTTATGATTGGCTATCGTGCCGAGCTTAGTGCCTGGTATTACGCTTCCGTTTTCGTTGCCGCCGGACTCATGGCATATCATCTCTGGCTCGCTCGTGACCGACAGCCGGAAGGCTGCTTCGCTGCCTTTCTGCACAATCACGTTATTGGTCTAGTCGTGTTTGTTGGCTTGCTGCTGCACTACACTTTCAATCCGAGTGTCGCCTAGTGTCGAGCGTGGAGAAATTGACTCATGAGGCTCAGCAAACGGTCACGAATATATCTCCAGATTCTACAGACGAAAAAATACGCAACTTTGGGGCAGAAAAAGGTCGAGAATCCACATCGCCCCAGAATGAACGCGCTGCACGCAATTCACCTGATTCAATTCCGGGCTATATGTCATAAAAGCGTGCTACCTTTTCGCCAATGCTGAACCGCAAACACATCCGCCGCCGATTCGAGCGTGTCGCGAGTCGATTTGATAGCGCAGATTTTGTGCATGCCGCGACACGTGAAGGCCTTCTTAGCCGGCTTGAACCCGTCCTAATTGAGGCCAAGACAGTCGTCGATCTCGGCGCTGCGACGGGCTCCACGGGCCAGGCCCTCGAAAAGCGCTTTAAGAAGGCCCGTGTCATCTCAGTAGACATTGCCCATAGCATGTTGTGCGAGGCTAGGAAGAAGAAGTCGTGGTTGTCCAGAGCCTCTTACGCTCAAGCAGATGCGGTGGCTTTGCCGTTTCGAAACGCTTGCGTTGACCTGGTGTTCGCGAACATGCTGCTGCCCTGGCTCGACGACCCAACACCGGTCTTCACGGAGGTCGCGCGAGTCTTACGAAAGGGCGGTGTTTTCGCTTTCACCACTCTCGGCCCGGACAGCCTTCGGGAGATCGCCCGGGCTTGGAGTCAGGTCGACGCCGAAGCGCACGTGAATCGATTTGCCGATATGCATAATCTGGGCGATGGCTTGGTGAATGCAGGACTTCGTGATCCGGTAGTGGACATTGACCGTTTATCCGTCAACTACAAGAACAGCGAAAGACTGTTCGCTGATCTGACGAACAGTGGTGCCCGCAATACATTAACGGCGCGAAGTCCGGCCCTGACAGGAAAAGGGACGTTTGACGCCATGGTTGCCGCTTTGACTGATGCTGACAGAGGCGACATAACGCTGAATCTCGAGTTGATATACGGCCATTGCTGGGGTTCCGGCCCTAAAATGGACCCGGAAAATTACCGTATTGACGCTACTCAAATACCGCTACGACGCTCCTGATTAAAACCAAAATGCGGGCGGTCTCGTAAGCTCTTAAAAACAAGAGATTCACCCTAGGCATAGTCTCTTAACCCACATTGCATGGCCGACTCGATTTGAGTACACTTCGCGAGCTTTTTGGGCGGGAAGCCCAGTCAAAACGACCGATAGACGAATTCTCGGTATTCCCGGGTCATTCAAGAACCCATCGGTTCGAAGTCGTCACATCCGGAAAATATTTTAGGATACGACTAGAAACAGAATCAGGGTTGTAGGCAGCGACACCCTGATTTGCAGGGCCTTCAGAACCTTCTTAGAATCAGACTCATCGCGCGACAGGTGGAAAAGGGCTGCGCCGAGACTGATAACTATCGCTGCCAATAGAACGAATATGATGATTTTCATTCGGAGAGTATAGTTTGAGCGACCAGATCAAAAAGCCGTTACCAACGTGGCTGCCTCTGGTCGTCGGTGTGTTTCTCGTCCTGCAGTTTGCCGGCCTTAGCGCATGGCAAGTTTCCCGCGGCCTCGAAAAGCGAGCGACGCAACAGACGTTTCAAGCTGAGTCGATTTCCACCACTTGGCATAACGGCATGGAAATTCGCTCTTTTCAAAGCCTGAGTGTGAAGGGCCACTACGACAGTGAGCATCAGATCGTGCTCGATAACATCATTATCAACAGTCGTTATGGCCATTACGTCCTTTCGCCTCTCGATGTCGGCGCCGACGCGCCTCTTCTGCTAGTCAATCGCGGCTGGATAGAAAAAGGGAGTAGCAGTTTTGACTACAGTCGTCTGGACTTAATCGACGGTGAGGTGGACATTCGCGGTCGCGCTGGATCGCTGCCCAAGGCAGGATACAAAATGGGTGAGGCATTCGCGGTCGCGAGCACCTGGCCTAAGCACGCAGTATACCCGGCGGCGGCGGAAATCGCCGCCGAGTTAGGTCGCGAAGTTCAACCATTTGTATTATTACTGGACCACAATGAGCAAAACGGCTTTCTCCGATACTGGGTGCCCTCTGAATTTGGCCCCGGAAAGCATTTCGGCTACGCACTACAATGGCTCGCGATGGGCGCGGTTCTGGCCGGACTGCTGGTCTGGAACTACCGCAAAAAGCGATTGATACATGAGTAAGAAGAAAACTACCTGGGCACGCGTGCAGATGCTATTGATCGCCTCTGTATTCTTCGGGCCTCTCGCCGTAGCGACGTGGATGTACTACGGCGGGCATCTTCAGCCGAACGGGCAAACCAATCATGGTGCCTTATTGGAGCCAATCGTCAACATCGTTGACGAACTTCCAGACGCAGAGATCATCGAAAGTGGAGACGGATTCTGGGTACTGATTTACCCGAATGAGTCCGAGTGTCTGGAGGACTGTCGAACAGCACTCTATACGGTTCGACAATCTCGCAAAATGCTCGGCAAGGAAATGGATCGCCTCGTGCGAGTCTTCTTGCACGGCGAATCACTGCCAGATACAGTGTTTCTCGCCGATGAGCATATAGGGCTCATAACAATGCGAGATTTCGCTCTCTCGGCATTACTCGGTAACAAGAAACCTGCCGCACTGTCGGTGGGTGGATACTTCCTGATGGACCCTCTGGGCAATCTTGTCATGTATTTTGAGCCCGAAATAGATCCCAGCGACATGGTCGAAGACATACAGCGTCTTCTAAAACTGTCTCGCATAGGCTGAGTGGAAGATGCGTGAACACAATCGTTAAGACAGGCGGCAACTGGCGCGACTACTACGAGCTAACAAAGCCGCGGGTCGTCATGCTTATCGTATTCACCGCCGTGGTAGGCATGTTCCTCGCAGTTCCGGGCTTACCGGATGTCACGCGGCTTATTTTCGGTACCATTGGTATTGCAATGGCGGCGTCATCGGCTGCCGTTTTCAATCACGTTCTGGACGCCCGAATCGACATCCTGATGATGCGAACTCGAGGCCGACCGCTGCCCCAGGGCAAGCTTACGGAGAAGTCCGCGCTGATTTTCGCGTCTGGCCTTTGTGTCTTGTCGATGATCGTCCTCTGGTTTCTCGTCAACCCGCTCACTGCCGTCCTGACATTTCTCTCGTTAATTGGTTATGCCCTCATTTACACCGCCTGGCTGAAGCGCGCGACACCGCAGAATATTGTCATCGGCGGAGCAGCGGGTGCGGCGCCACCGATTCTCGGTTGGACGGCCATCACAAACGAAGTGACCAGCGAGCCATTGCTGCTATTCCTGATTGTATTTGTCTGGACTCCACCGCATTTTTGGGCGCTGGCGATTGCTCGACTTGAAGAATACCGAAAGGTTGAGATTCCGATGTTGCCGGTAACGCATGGCGTTCCGTATACAAGACTGAATATCCTTCTTTATTCAATTCTGCTGCTGTTCGTCACCATCATGCCGTACCTGATCGGCATGAGTGGCCTGATCTATCTCGTCGCGGCGATCGGGCTTGGCGTGTATTTTCTTTACTACGCCATTCGAATGTATCGGGAGCATGATAATGAAGAGTTACCAATGCAGATGTTTTGGTATTCCATCAGCTATCTGGGCTACCTGTTTACGGCACTGCTGATCGACCACTACTTCATTTTCAGGCTTACGCTTTAGTAATCGATGCCAGGCCTGTACCGCGGGCGGCCCTCCGACGGTTCTTTGTCATAGCCGATTGCTTCTGCGGCAAATTTCAAACGGCGACATAGACGTTCGAATTGGGCGGCGCGCACTTATAGTGCTCTACTTGATCGCTAGAATTCCCTACTTAGGAGTGCGTTAGGAGCAATAGTCTCTGCTACACTTTCACGCTTTCATAAGCTCGATAGTTCTCCCAATGGATGTCACCCCCATACTCGACAGTCTAAATGACGTACAGCGTCAGGCTGTTACTGCGCCGTCCGAACCAGCCCTAATAATAGCGGGCGCTGGCAGCGGAAAAACGCGTGTGCTGGTGCATCGGGCTGCCTGGCTGATCGAAGTTGAGGGTGTTGCGCCGCAAGGACTGCTCGCCGTAACCTTTACCAACAAGGCCGCGGCGGAGATGCGTAACCGCATCGAGGCACTCCTCAAGCTACCAGTGCAGCATCTCTGGATCGGCACGTTCCACGGCTTGGCACACAGGATGTTACGCCGTCACTGGCGAGAGGCTGGCCTGCCACAAAACTTTCAGATCATCGACTCAGATGATCAGTTGCGTCTGATAAAGCGCTTGCTGAAGAGCCTAGAGGTCGATGACAGCCGTTGGACTCCAAAAGAAATTCAATGGTTCATCAACGGCCAAAAGGATGAGGGACTCCGGCCCAAGCACATCGATGATGAAGGCGATCCGAATCGGCAGCAGCAGATCTCCCTTTATCAGTCCTACGAGGACATCTGCCAACGTGGTGGTCTGGTCGACTTTGCTGAGTTACTGTTGCGCGCTCACGAGACGCTACGAGACAACGCAGAGCTTCTCGAGCACTACCATCGACGCTTCCAGCATCTTCTAGTCGATGAGTTCCAGGATACCAATGCCATTCAATACGCCTGGCTTAGGTTGCTCGCAGGCGACAAGGGCGTGCCCTTCGTTGTGGGTGATGACGACCAATCCATATATCGGTGGAGAGGCGCACGCGTCGAACATATCCACCGCTTCCAGAAGGACTTCCCCGGTACGCGGGTCATAAAGCTGGAGCAAAACTACCGCTCGACGGAAACCATACTGAATGCCGCGAATGCTGTTATCGCCAATAACAGCTCGCGCATGGGCAAGAACCTTTGGACGGAAGGTGCGGTGGGTGAGGCTATCAAAGTTTACTCCGCCTACAACGAACGCGATGAAGCGGATTTCGTTATCGGTCGATTGAGCGACTGGATAGCCCAAGGCAACATGAGAGTGGACTCGGCGATATTGTATCGGTCCAACGCGCAATCACGCGTCTTGGAAGAGGGGCTCATCAACGCGCGCATTCCATACCGCATTTATGGCGGCCTGCGATTCTTCGAGCGCGCCGAAATTAAAGATGCACTTGCCTATCTTCGCCTGACATCAAACCGGGACGACGACAGTGCATTCGAGCGGGTTGTGAATAAGCCGACCCGTGGTATCGGTGCTCGCACAGTCGAAATGATGCGTACTTATGCGCGTGCGAACGCGTGCTCAATGTGGCGCGCAGCCGGAGCCCTTGCAAGCGAGGACCTTAACGGCCGCGCCGCAAATGCGGTGAACACGTTTATGTCGCTTATTGAACGTATGGCGCGTGAAACGAACGGCCTGGAGCTGCATGACAAGGTCGATCACGTCATTCACTTAAGTACGCTTATTGCATTCTTCGAAAAAGATAAAGGCGAGAAAGGCGAGACACGCATTGAAAACCTCGCAGAGCTTGTCAGTGCTGCAAAGAGTTTTGAGCCCGACCCCGCTGAGGAAATGTCCCCGCTCGATGAGTTTCTATCCAACGCTGCGCTCGAGGCTGGTGAAGGCCAAGCTGATGAGTGGGAAGACTGCGTTCAGCTCATGACGATGCACTCGGCAAAAGGCCTCGAGTTTCCATTGGTGTTCATGTGCGGCATGGAGGATGGCCTGTTTCCGCATCAAAGATCGGTCGCTGATCCGAACGGCCTCGAGGAAGAACGCAGACTTTGCTATGTCGGCATCACTCGAGCGATGCAATCGCTTTACATCATACACGCGGAGCAACGGCGCTTACACGGGATGGATAACTTCTCTCAACCGTCGCGGTTTATTGCAGAGATACCGAACGAACATATCGAAGAAGTTCGACCGCGCGTCCAGGTTGCACGACCCATGCGCTCAAGCCCAACAGCACAACGAAGAACGCCCATTGGAGGTGCCGGAAGCGAGCTCGGCATTCGACTTGGCCAGCGCGTTCATCACAAGAAATTTGGCGACGGTGTCATACTGAATTGCGAGGGCCAGGGCGCTCATGCGCGTGTCGAAGTTAATTTCGAGACGGCTGGCACAAAATGGCTCGTTCTGAGCTATGCAAATCTCGATCTGATGTAGACTACAGAAGATGAAGATACTCATTCTCGGCGCAGGTCAGGTTGGTTCATCCGCGGCATATCATTTGTCGCGTGAGGAGGCCAATGAAGTCACCGTTGTCGACATGCGACCAGACGTATTGCGTGAGTTGCAAGATCGGCTCGATATTCGCACCGTAGTCGGTCACGCCGCTTATCCAGATGTTCTCGAAAGAGCTGGTGCCGGTGATGCAGAAATCGTCGTTGCGCTAACGGACACTGACGAAACCAACATGATCGCGTGCCAGATCGCGTACACCAAATTTCGCACACCAACCAAGATTGCTCGGGTACGTTCTGCCGAATACATGAACGCGAATGAGTTGTTCACACAGGACGCTATCCCGATCGATGTCCGTATCAGTCCAGAGCAGCTGGTGTGCTCGCATATTGAACAACTCATACTTTACCCTGGCACGTCTCAGGTTCTGGATTTTGCCGATGGCCGGGTTCGACTGGTCGGTGCGAAAGCTGATCGCGGCGGTCTCTTGGTCGGACAGCGAATCGCCACGCTGAAAGATCACATCCCGAACACGGAAGGTCGTATTGCAGCGATATATCGTGACGGAAAAGCCATGCTGCCTAAGGGTGATACGGTTATCCAGGAAGGCGATGAAGTCTTCTTCATAACAGACCGTAAAGACATTCGTGTTTTCATGAGCGAGATGCGTGGCCTCGAGGACCCGGTGCGTCGGGTGGTCATTGCTGGCGGCGGTAATATCGGTGTTCGCCTCGCGCTCGCGCTAGAGCAGACCAATCAAGTCAAAATTATCGAGCGTGACCCGGTACGGGCACGACAGATCTCAGAACAACTTAACAAAGCCATTGTTCTTGTTGGCGACGCCGCGGACGAAGAGTTATTGCTCGAAGAGAACATTGACAACGTCGACGTCTTTTGTGGCCTGACCAACTCTGAGGAAGCTAATATCCTCAGTTGCATGCTAGCCAAGCGTCTGGGCGCGCACAAGGTAATGGCACTGATAAACCGGACGTCCTATGTCGACTTGGTCGAATCAGGAAGCATCGACATCGCCATCTCGCCGCAGCAAATTACGATCGGGTCACTACTTGCCCATGTGCGTCGAGGCGATGTCGTCAAAGTACACTCTTTGCGACGCGGCGCGGCCGAAGCAATGGAGGCGATTGCGCATGGCGATGCAGATAGCTCCAAGGTCGTCGGACGCAAGATCGAGGACATCGATCTGCCAAAGGGTACTGCGATCGTGGCCATCGTGCGCGGCGATCAAGTCATCATCGCACATCACGATACCGTAGTTGAGACTGACGATCACGTCATCTTGTTTATGACCGATCGTCGTAAGATTGAACGCCTGGAAAGTCTGTTCCAGGTTGGTGTTGCATTCATCTAAATGAACTGGACTGTCGTACAGCGGATACTTGGGCTCCTGCTGATGATGTTCAGCTTGACGATGCTGCCACCTATCGCATTCAGTCTTTACTACGAAGATCACTCCTGGCTACCGTTTGTTCAAGGCTTCGGACTAACCCTGCTCGCAGGCGTTCTGATCTGGCTACCGGTACATCGCTCGCGTAAAGACCTCAGGCTACGCGACGGCTTCCTTATCGTTGCTGCATTCTGGACCGTCCTAGGCACCTTCGGTGCTGCACCCTTGTATTTCGCTGATGGCTTGTCGCTGTCGGTTACCGACGCCGTGTTTGAATCTATGTCGGGGTTGACGACCACTGGCGCAACCATACTTACCGGTCTCGACAAGCTTCCGATTTCTATTCTTTACTACCGTCAGCAACTGCAATGGCTTGGCGGCATGGGAATCATTGTCTTGGCGGTTGCCGTGCTCCCCATGTTAGGTGTTGGCGGTATGCAGCTTTACCGAGCTGAAGCACCGGGGCCTGTAAAGGACACGAAACTCACGCCTCGAATTACCGAGACCGCCAAAGCGCTGTGGTACGTCTATCTGGCTTTCACAATCGCGTGCATGGTCGCCTATCGCCTGGCGGGTATGGGTTGGTTTGACGCGCTATGTCATGCATTTTCGACCGTCGCCATCGGTGGGTTTTCAACGCATGACGCAAGCATCGGGTATTTTGACAGTGGCGCCATAGACATGGTTGCCATTGTTTTCATGTTCATGGCAGGTATCAATTTTTCGCTGCATTTTTTCGCCTGGCGTTACGTTTCTATCAAGCACTATATGAAGGACCCCGAATTCAGGGCTTATAGTTTTATCTTGATCGTTGTATCCGCTCTCGTGGTCTTCGGACTGTTTCAATATCACGGTATGGAGAATCCGGGACAGACGTTAATCAATGGTGTTTTTCAGGCTGTTTCGATAGCAACGACGACAGGTTTTACGACCGAGAATTTTGCTCTTTGGCCCACGGCAATACCCGTTCTATTGATTTTCGCGAGCTTCATCGGCGGTTCAGCTGGCTCAACAGCTGGCGGGATAAAAGTTGTTCGCTGGTTGCTCATCTATAAGCAGGGTGCACGCGAAGTTGCTCGTCTCGTACACCCTAATGCCGAGATCCCAGTCAAGCTAGGAATGACAGCAGTGCAACCTCGAGTCGTAGATTCCGTCTGGGGCTTCTTTTCCGTTTACATTGTTGTCTTTGGTGTGATGTTGCTCGCAATGATGGCAACCGGCCTTGATCAGGTCACAGCATTCTCTGCGGTCGCGGCAACGCTCAATAATCTCGGTCCGGGCCTCGGCGATGTAACGTCTGGCTTCATGTCCCTTAGCGACACGGCCAAGTGGATCTCCGTCGTTGGAATGCTGCTCGGACGACTTGAGATATTCACGCTGCTTGTTCTCATAACGCCTACTTTCTGGCGTCACTAGAATGCTCGACCGCTTCAGTGCTCTGTTGGGCAAGGCGTCCGCTTGGCTGACTCTGTTTATGGTGATCGTGACGTTTGTCGTGGTTGTCATGCGTTATGTATTCGACGCGGGTTTAATCTGGCTGCAGGAATCGGTGGTTTGGATGCACGCCGTCGTGTTCATGGTCGGCGCGGCTTACACGCTGCAGTGCGAAGAACATGTCCGAGTTGATATTTTCTATCGGCAGATGAGTCCGCAACGTCAAGCGTGGGTCAACCTCGTCGGTGTTCTTGTCTTCCTCTTGCCCCTTTGTGTTTTTCTGGGATGGAAGGCGCTCGATTTCGTGGCCGTCTCATGGCGACTGCAAGAGGCGTCTCGTGAGTCCGGCGGTTTGCCGTATCCGATGATCCCACTTCTTAAGAGTATTCTCGTTGTTATGCCTGTAATGGTTGCCTTACAGGGCATTGTGATTCTGTCGCGCTGCGTTCGAACGATAAGGGGCGACTAGATGGAGTGGGTCGCTGCCTTGCTGTTCGTTGCCGTCATTGTCGTATTACTCGCCGGTTTTCCTGTCGCCTTCACACTCGGTGGGACCGCGTTAATTTTCGCCGGGCTTGGTGTGATCGGTGGCGTCTTTAACGAAGCACTATTGTCCAGCCTCCCCAATCGCATCTTCGGCATCATGACTAACCAGACGCTGGTCGCCGTTCCACTGTTTGTATTCATGGGAGTTACGCTTGAACGGGCACGTATAGCAGAGGAATTGCTCGAGACGCTGAGTTCTCTTTTTGGATCATTACGCGGTGGACTGGGCATCTCAGTGACACTCGTCGGCATGCTGCTGGCGGCAAGCACCGGAATTGTTGGGGCTACAGTCGTAACGATGGGCCTGCTGTCTTTACCGACCATGTTGAAGCGAGGTTACTCGCCCGAGATTTCGGCTGGGACCATCTGCGCGTCGGGAACGCTGGGGCAAATCATTCCACCGTCAATCATTTTGGTAATGCTTGGCGACGTTATGTCGACGGCGTATCAGCAAGCGCAGCTCGATATGGGTATCTTCTCACCAAAGACGGTTTCCGTTGGCGATCTGTTCGCGGGCGCATTGATACCGGGTCTATTGCTCGTCTGTCTGTACATCCTCTACATACTCATTGTCGCCTATTTCAAGCCAGACACGATGCCCGCCCATCACCGGGAACCTGACGAAGTTGCCTCTGCTGGACAAATAATTCGTGCTCTGCTTCCACCATTGTTCTTGATCTTCGCGGTGCTGGGCTCGATTCTCGGTGGATACGCAACGCCAACCGAAGCGGCTGGTGTTGGCGGTATGGGTGCATTGTTGATGGCGATTGCCCGCCGTCAACTCAATCTCGAGCGCTTACAGGAAATCATGAGGAGCACGCTGCGCATCAGCAGCATGGTTTTTCTGATACTGATCGGTGCGTCGATATTCTCTTTAGTATTTCGCGGCTACGGCGGTGATGACGGCGTGCGTACCTTACTTGAATCGATTCCCGGCGGCGTGATTGGTGCTGTCGTCGCTGTAATGCTGATTATGTTCCTGCTGGGTTTCGTTCTCGACTTCATCGAAATTACGTTTGTCGTTGTCCCCATCGTTGGCCCTGTTTTGCTAGCGATGGGCCTTGACCCAGTCTGGCTCGGCATCATGATTGCTATCAACCTGCAGACTTCATTCCTAACGCCACCGTTCGGCTTTGCGCTGTTTTATCTTCGCGGTGTCGCGCCCCCATCAATCACCACTGCTCAGATTTATCGTGGCGTGATTCCGTTTGTGGCAATTCAGCTGCTCGCTTTACTGCTCATCGCGATATTCCCGGAACTCGTCACCTGGCTGCCAGGGAAAATTTACGGTAGCTAATCTAAATTGCCGCGAATGCCTCTGCCACCGATTGAGTCAATAGGTCGACGATTTTTTCCGCGCAAGTATTGTAGTAATCAGCAGGCTGAGAAAAACGCTGATTTGGATGGTTGAGCCGTCACTCAACACGACCAGAAGTGCAGGGTCGGCGATGACGCCAAACCCGACTTCAGTCAACGCCTGCAGCACCGATGCGCCGAAAATCGCAATTCCAAGGACGAGAAATTCCAGTTCCATCTTCGAGTGACTAGCCGTAATAACCGTGACGAGGCTACATTATTTTTCACGGGTATTCAGGAACGCCCGTTCGGAAATGTTCGAGTTAGCTTCTACCTTGGCGAGATACTCATAAAACGCCTTTCCGATTTTTTTAGAAGCAGGATCTGCCTCCATCATTTCAGCGACAACCTCAGCGGTTATTGCCTTCAGGTGTTGTAATACCTTGTCCGGAAACGGCCGCAATTCGATATTCGGATCTGCCAGGATTTGCTGCAGGGAGTTCGCATTGCCGTTGGTGTACTCGGCGGCCATGTCGGTGGTAATCGACTGGCAGGTTATTTCTACGATTGCCTGCAAATCGGCGGGTAGGGAGCCCCACGCATCCTTGTTAATTATACACTCGAGGCCAGGACCTGGCTCCTGCCAGCCCGGGTAGTAGTAATACCTCGCCGCTTTGTGCAGACCAAATGACACGTCGTTGTATGGGCCAACCCACTCGGTCGCGTCGATCGCACCGGTTTGTAGGGAAGTGAAAATCTCTGACGCGGGCAGGGAGATCGGTTGGCCGCCGGCGCGGCGCAAAACCTCACCACCAAGACCGGGAATTCGCATCTTCAAACCCTTGAAGTCATCAATGCCATTAATTTCCTTGTTAAACCAACCACCCATTTGAACGGCGGTGTTGCCACACAAGAACGGCATAAGGTTGAACGGCTCATAAAGCTCGCGCCAAAGCTCGAGCCCACCGCCATAGTGAACCCAGGCATTGAGTTCCATAGAATTCAAACCAAAAGGAATCGCTGTAAAAAACTGGGCCGCGTCTACCTTACCCTTATGGTAGTAGGACGCATCATGGCCCATTTCCACGACACCGCGGCTGACGGCATCAAAAACCTCAAATGGGGGAACCAATTCGCCGCCACCATAAACCTTTATCTTCAGACGGCCGGCCGATGCTCGCTCAACGCGTTCTGCCAGATTTTCAACCGCTATTCCGAGACCGGGAAATTTGGGCGGCCAAGACGTGACGCAAGACCACTCGAACGTCTCGGCAGAGACGCCGCCCCCTGCGCTACAGTCACTCTCGGGTTTCGCACAGCCGGCTAATCCTGCTGCTGCGGCAATCCCACCAACAAACTCTCTTCTTTTCATTTCGATTCCAGCCCCTGAGGTTGAACGCTATTCTATGCGTACCTGAAGTGGTACTCAATGGCGATAAAGGGATACGCGGACCGGAATTAGTGGGAAATTTATAACATTATAAAATCCCACTATTATTATATTTAAGGAAATAATTTGGTATAATTTTCCACAAATTGGTCAAAAAGGGCCCCGATAAGTCATCGTAGTCCTCCATCGATGTTCCAGATGATAGGTCTTAACCCTGATTTGCCCTCCCTCGCCTTCAAGGGATTCATTTTCGAGCCTACTCACCCACCAGCCGGTCTATTAAGACTCTCAGAAGATGGATTCGAGGTGGCTATTCGTTTGTGCTTGATGCATTAATAAAGGCCACAAGAAACCCAGAAACAGCCGCCCGGGGCAGAAATGATCGGACTTCTACAACGCGTCACCCAAGCCAGCGTCAGCATAAATGACGAACTTATTGGACAGATCGGCCGAGGCTTACTCGTTTTTTTGGCGGTTCACCGCGATGACGGGGAGCGTGACATCGCCCGCATGGCCGAGAGAATCTTGTCCTACCGGGTATTCCCGGACGCCGAGGAACGCATGAACCTTAGCGTCAGCGATATTTCGGGTGGGTTACTGCTCGTACCACAGTTCACCCTTACCGCGGATACCCAAAAGGGTACCCGCGCGAGCTTTACCAAGGGCGCTCCGCCCGACAGAGCATCGGAATACTTCGATAGACTGCTCGAGGAATGCCGACAGAGCCTCAAAGTGGTGGAAAGTGGTCGGTTTGCGGCTGATATGCAGGTCAGCCTCGTGAACGACGGTCCGGTTACGTTTTGGCTCGAAACTTAGGTCTCATCTAACGTCAGTGCGGTTTTGTTGCAACCCGAGGCGTATAATGAACATAATTCATACCCGGCATTTGCCGGCGTCATTTATTAGAACAGGGGCCGTGCCCCAGGAGTAATACAATGTTTGCCAACATCGGTCCGTGGCAGTTATTGATCATTTTGCTTATCGTGTTGGCTATATTCGGCACCAAGAAGCTCAGCACGCTGGGTTCCGACCTTGGTAAGTCCGTTAAGGGCTTTCGCAGCGCCATGAGTGAAGCCGAAGAGACCGCCGAGCAACTCGGCGACACCTCGGACGCCGACTTCGACAACACACCGGCGGAAGAAGAACCCCGCGAACGCAAAGACGCCTAAAGCCCTCTCTCGCCATGTCTGGAATCGGTGGTTCGGAGTTTTTCCTCCTGTGTTTGATCGCGCTCCTTATACTGGGACCCGAGCGGCTTCCGCGTGTCGCTCGCCAACTCGGTGGGTGGATGGGAAAAGCTCGCCAAATGACGCGCTCGCTGCAACGTCAGCTTGAGCAGGAAGTCGATGTGAAGAAGAACTTCGGCTTCGACCCAAAAGACCTCAATCCCAACGAAATACTCAAGCAACACGAAGACGATACTTTCTCGCCGCCGCATGAAGAAGAGGATGAGGACCAGGACGAAGCCGAAGAGGCCGGCCTCGAAGCCGAGAAAACTGACGAGAACAAGCCAGCCTCATGACAGACAAGACAAAGAACACCGAAGACCTCGCAGAGGGTTCGTTGATGTCACATCTCTTCGAACTCAGAAACCGACTATTCATCGTTGTCGGCAGCGTGTTTGGCGTGTTTCTTTGCCTCATTCCGTTCTCGCAACAACTGCTAACGTTCGTAGCGGAGCCGTTGACACAATTTGTCGCGAGTGAACAACTCCAAGCCATCAAGCCAATATCACCACTGACTGCTCAAATCTCTTTAGCGTTCTATGTCGCTTTGTTTATTGCGATGCCAATCGTTCTCTATCAGGTCTGGGCGTTCATGGCGCCGGGTCTTTATCGGAAGGAAAAGCGATTCGCATCGCCACTGTTCATTTCGAGCGTCTTGCTGTTCTATGCCGGCTTAGCCTTCGCCTATTTTGTAGTGCTGCCTTTAATCTTCGGCTTCATCGCTTCCTTCGCGGCGGAGATTATCGACTGGAAACCTGATATCGCCGAGTACATCAGTTTTGTCATGATGATCATCTTGGTTTTTGGCGTTGCATTTGAGACTCCGGTTGCAACTGTGCTGACTGTCTGGACTGGCCTCACTACACCCGAAAAGCTTGGCAAGGCACGGCCATATGTTTTTCTCGGGGCGTTTGTCGTCGGCATGTTGCTTACGCCACCCGACGTCATTAGCCAGACGATTCTCGCAATACCGGTTTATCTCCTTTTTGAGCTTGGCATCATAATGTCGAAACTCTTGAAGTCAGGACGTATCAAGTAGCGCATGTGGGTGTAAGTAGTTTTTCTTAATGTTCAGTGCTTAACGAAGAGCATCGGCTTACTGGTTGCGGCTAGCCTGATCACTGGCGCAGCACTGATCGGCGTGATGGTCGCACCGATGGCGGGAGCGGGCATTGCGATTCTATTTATGGCTGGCTTCAGCCTCGCACCATCTTTGGCGTTGCTGGGGCTTGCTGCCGGCAATGACTAAAGTAGAGTAGTCGATGAAACCCACGGTGGCGTGAAACTTGGCATCAATCAGCGGCCAATGCAGGTTCCCGCATATGCTTTTTGCACGCCGGCATTCTCGATTTGGCAGCTGTTGTCATAGGTTTCGCCGTCCACTCCACAAACCGGCAAGAAATCATTCGAACAGTTTTCGCCTAGGCTTTCACAAACACCTGCGTATTCTATAGTGACACCGCGACGCTCGGCGAAACAGGCGTTACCGTAGGTCATCGCGTCTTCGCCACACACCGGCACGAACAAACGTGGGCATGAGCGTACGTTACAAAGCCCTTCTGTGAAGTTAGTTACACCGGCTTTTTCCCCGAAGCAGGCATTGTCATAGGTAACGCCATCTTCGCCGCACACCGGTGCGAATACCTGCGGACAATTGTTGACATCGCAAGCACCCTCGCGCTGTACCAAAATTCGATCGGCTTCAGCCTCGCAGCGATTCACAAATGTTCGACCGCTCATGCCGCAAACGGGGTTATCATAACTCGGACATCCGTTTATTGTGCAGGCGCCAAGACCAGCAATTTCAGCCCCTGATTTACCGGCAAAACACTCATTAATGTAAGTGTTGCCATCGGCTCCACAAACGGGATTGAATGTCTCAGGACAACCGTCAGGCTCTACGCCAACACACATACCCACTGTCGCGATTTCGACCCCAGCGACCCCAGCCACACAATCGTTACTGTATGTATTTCCATCTACGCCGCACACCGGATCGTATTGCATAGTGCAGGCAACCTCGTCGCCCTCTGCTAGAACCAGCGTCGACGCGGTTGAGGGAAATATTCTCTGCAGATCCACATCGCCAGCTGCTGCCGACGTCATGGAGCACACGAAAAGAGCGGTCGCACAAAGGCTAATATTGAATTTATGTTTCATTATTCTCTTTAGAGCGCCAATAGGTGGTGCAGTTCAACGTTGTGTTGCGACGCCCCAGTTTTATAACTCATTGTGGCGTTGGCGTCCCGCACCAATTCGCTAATCGTGACCAATTCAAAACCTTCTGCTTCGAGCTTGGGTAATTCTCGCTCAAGCAAGTCGAGGGTGCTTGAATATGGATGGCCAATCACAATGACAGAGCCTCGCTTGACAGCCAATTGCTTCATGCGCTCGAATTCACGTGCGACGGTTTCAGGGTGCCGATCCGGGTCGAGAAAAACATCGCGTTTGCGCGCGTCAACGCCCGTTTCGTCAGCGATCTTGATAGCGATGCTTTCGTGCGTTGTAAAGCTGTCGACGAAGAACAGATTGTCTCGCGCCTGTATCTCTTCCATCAGCCATCGCATATGACCGGGATGGCGAGTCAATAAGCTGCCGCGGTGGCCGTTCACACCAATGGCATGCGGCACAGATGTCAACGCAGCCGCAAACGTATCGTTGAACTCGCTGCGATTCATGTCAAGACGAATACCGAGCGGCTCTTCATTTCGGTCGCTCACCATTGCTTGCAACGGCAAGTGCAGCAGCACTTCTTTGCCGTGCTCAAAAGCGCGTACAGCTAGTGACCGAGCACCTGGCGTTCCCGGCAGCACAGCAAAGGAAATCGGGCCCGGCAGTGCGATTGCCCGTCGCCCCGCGTCAAGTCGGTAACCTAGATCATCAATAATAATCGCTATTCGTGGCGGGCTGTTAGCGGCACTTCCCGATGCCAGCAATACAAGTAGCGCGAGCAAACAAGCTCTTGCAGTCGTCATTGCGCCTGGCTGTGCATCACTGAGCGAGGCTTGAGTTGCAGCATCGCCTCCGCCAACTGTTGGTCGGCCTCGCTATCAAGGATTCCAGCTAGGTTGAGATCTGGAAACCCTGGCGTGTCATCGATACGAACATCGGGCGTGATGCCAATCTCGTGGATAGAGTCACCCGACGGCGTGTAATATCGCGACGTTGTAATTTTGATCGCACGACCCTTCGACAATGGTATGACGGTCTGTACCAGTCCTTTGCCAAATGTCGATGTTCCAACAATGGTCGCCCGATTATGATCCTGTAGCGCTCCGGCCACGATCTCAGCTGCGGACGCTGAGCCACTATTGACAAGCACCGCCATCGTAGCGCCATCGAGAATGTCACCCCGGTGCGCCGAGCGTGTAAAGCGCGATTCCACGGTACGGCCATCAGCCGATACGATGACTCCGGAGTCCAGAAATAAATCCGAAACATCCACTGCTGAATCGAGCACACCACCAGGATTATTACGAAGGTCCAACACCAGCCCTTCAAGCATACCGTGATTGGCCTCTTGTAAGTCATCAACGGCATGACTCAATTCACGTGCCGTGTTATCGCTAAACTGATTGACGCGTACGTAGCCATAAGACGGACGCAGGAATTCTTTGTGCACACTGGCAACGCGGATAATTTGCCGCTGCATGCCGTGATCTATTACGACATCGTCGCGCAATATAGACAAGGTCACCTTTGAGCCGATCTGGCCCCTCAGCCGCCCCATTGTGTCGCTCAATCTATCGTATTCAATGGCCAGTCCGTCAACGGCAACCAACTCATCGCCGCTCCGAATTCCCGCGCGTGCGGCTGGTGATCCGGCGAGGGGCGAGATAACTCGAATTGCGTTATCGATTTGCCCAATCTCAATACCGACTCCGGTGTAGCCTCCCGACGTACTGATGCGAATATCACGATATTCACTTGCGTTCAGATATTCGGAGTGCGGATCCAGATTACCAACCATGCCGCGAATAGCGCTTTCGAGCAAAATAACGTCGTCGACAGGCTCGACATACTCGCGCTTGACTCGCTCAATGACCTCGGCAAAAAGCTGCGCCTGCTCCCAAGCGAACTCCTGCTTAGTGACCGGCCCTCCAGGTCCGAGCAGGCCACCACCGATGGACAGGCTCAAGCCCATGATTACACCGATGACGACAACGAGAATTGCTCTTGTTTTCAAAGACATATGCTGTTCCAGGCGCCCCGGCCTTTGGCTCTTATGGCACAATCTTCGCACCTTAGCACAGAATACCGGCCTCTAGCCCCCGGGGCGGGGCGTCATCCAGTGCCTTGGATTAACCGGCTTGGCGCCCTTGCGAAGCTCGAAATACAGGCTGGACTGTTGTTGCCCACCGCTATCGCCGACCGTCGCTATTACGTCCCCCGGCGCCACCCAGTCACCGACGTTCTTGAGGATCATCTCGCTATAACCGTACAGCGTCATGTAACCTTCGCCATGATCAACAATTACGAGCAACCCCATGCCCGCCAGCCAGTCAGCGAAAGCAATGCGGCCATGATAGACCGCGCGCACCTCGCGACCACGAGGTGCCGCAAGTATAACGCCATTCCACTTGATGTTACCGCCAACGCGCGGCTGACCGAAGTCGTGAACGAGTGTTCCAGCGACGGGCCAGATGAGGCGAGCCTTGTGCTTTGTAAAGGGCTCCTCTGAGCTAATGGGGTAGTCTGGCAAGATGCTCGTGAGCTCAGTAATTAATCTGCTTAGGTCCTGTTCCTGGGCTGTAAGACGGCCAACCTCTTGCCCTTCATCAGCGATTCTCTTACGCAAATTAAACAGCAACTCCTGACGCTCTTCGAGCGAGCTATTCAGCTCGCCAAGCTCTCGATATCGAGCTTTGACCAGACCCACCAGGCGCGCCTCCTCAGCAGCGATTTTGCTACGTAGCTCATCGAGTTTTCGAATCTCATCCATCACAGCGGAAATGTTCTCGGCGCGATAGTCATTAAGATATCGGTAATACGCCATCAGACGCCCGAGCGTTGCCGGATCACGCTGATTCAGGAGTAATTTGATTTTTTCCTGGCTGCCACTCATGTAAGCCGTGCGCACCTGCGCCCCCAGCTCGTCAGACTCTTTGTCCAAATGAGCCTCGCGAACGACCAGGTCAGCATCAAGAGCCCGCTTTTCCTTTTCAGTAACCCGCTGCTGACGTTCAATGTCCTTTATTCGCATGCGCTGCTCGGATATCGCGATCTCAATGTTCTGCAGCTCACCGATCAGCCGGTCTCGGTCGCCCGAGGCGCGGTCCATACTCTTCTTAAGATCACTGATGCGTTCTCGCACCTGTTCGAGCTCCCGCTCTTTGACTTTTGCGAGCTCACCATGGGAATTTTGAGCCAGAACAACGCCAGACATGGCGATGAACAAGAAAAGGAAGGTTGTGCGGGTGATCATGCCAGCAGAGTGTAGAGCGTTCGGTGGGGTATTTCCTGCCGCTTTTACAGGTATACTTCCACGTTTGATGAAATCCCTTTGCAGAGAATCTCTCTGTCTGAGTACCTAATGGACAAACTTGTAGAATTCACCGGCAACAATACACTGCTGGTGCTGGCATTGATGATCAGCTTTTTTTTGGTCATATTTACCGAGTTGCGCCGCAAGGCGAGCGGCCTTGTGAGCGTTGAAGCGACGGAAGCTGTAAATCTCATCAATAACGATGCGGTCGTCATCGACCTGCGCAGCGCAGATGCGTTTTCCAAGGGCCATATTGTCAGCGCCCGGAATATTCCATCCGATGAGCTCGACGGCAAAATGAACAGCCTCGGGTCGATGAAGTCCAGGCCCATTATCGCTGTGTGCGAGGCGGGCGTTACCTCGACCAAGGCCGTGAACACACTCCGGGTTGCCGGATTTGAAAGCGTGTATGGTCTCAAGGGTGGCATGAACAGGTGGAGTCAGGATGGGTTACCTGTCGTGACGGGAAAGAAGACCAAAACCAAAAAACAGAAGAAATAAGTAAGGGCAATTTCGCGAGAGCTTCATTGACGAACAAAGTAGTCGTTTATGCTAATTCAACCTGCGCTTACTGTGGCGCGGCACGAATGCTATTAACCCAAAAAGCGGTTGTATTCGAGGAAATCGCCATCACTGATGATCCCTTGAAGCAACAAGAAATGCAGGAAAGAAGCGGCAGGCAAACAGTGCCGCAGATATTCATCGGCGATACTTCGGTCGGTGGATTCGAAGAACTCTTGGCTCTGGATAAGAGCGGAGAACTGGACAAACTGCTCACCGGGTAGTCCGGCGACAATAACAAACTTAAAGGAAAGAAAATGGCAGAGGAAAAAGCCGCTGAGAAGCGTATATCGATTGGTAAAATCTACTTAAAAGATTTCTCGTTTGAGTCGCCAAAGGCGCCCGAGGTCTTTCGTCATCCGGACTGGAAGCCGAAGACAAATCTCAATATAAGCAGCAGCCATACGGCGCTCAGTGATAATCAGCACGAGGTTGTACTGACAATTTCGGTTGAGGCCAAACATGAAGACGAGACTTTGTTTATTGGTGAATTACAACAGGCTGGCCTGTTCGAGCTCGTCGGTTATGACGGCGACGAGCTTAGCGCCATCGTCGGCAGCTTTTGCCCGAACACTTTATTCCCATATGCCCGCGAAACCATCTCGACACTAATCTTAAAAGCGGGCTTTCCGGAATTCCTTTTGCAACCTATTAACTTCGATAACCTGTACGCGCAGTCCCAGAAACACCGGAACGAGACCTCGGCTGGGGAAAACGAGAAGAAGCACTGATAAACAACGACACTCAGCAGTCTATTGCAGTCATCGGCGCCGGCTCTTGGGGGACGGCGCTGGCGCTGCAGCTTGCGCGCTCCGGTAACAGCGTCAGGCTCGGTGGGGTTTTCGAGCTTGATTTGCTCAAAGCCATGGTGACCGACCGCGAAAACGTTCGCTACCTCCCGGGCATCAAATTCCCGAAAAACCTCAGCGCCTATCCGGACCTTGGTGGGTGCCTCGACGGTATTCGCGATATCCTTGTTGTTGTTCCGAGCCACGGCTTGCGCAATACATTGACGACGGCGTTGCCGTTTCTCAGCCCCGACTCCCGGGTCTGTTGGGCGACCAAGGGATTTGAGTTACGCAGCGGCAAATTACCGCATCAGGTTGCCGCCGAAATCCTTGGTAAAGACCGGCCTGTCGCCGTCTTGTCTGGCCCGACCTTTGCTAAAGAGGTCGCTGAAGGACTACCAACAGCGATGACGATTGCTTCAAATAATGAAGAATTCGGGCACTCTCTTGCGGCCGTAATTTCGGGCGATAATTTTCGAGCGTATACCTCGGATGATTTTATTGGTGTAGAGGTGGGTGGTGCGATCAAGAATGTGCTCGCGATCGGCGCAGGCATGTGCGATGGCCTCGGCTTTGGCGCCAACGCAAGAATCGCACTGATCACTCGCGGGTTAGTCGAATTGACCCGTCTCGGCGTTGCGCTGGGTGCACGAAACGAAACCATGATGGGTCTGGCAGGTATGGGCGATCTCGTTCTAACCTGTACCGATAATCTTTCACGAAACCGGCGTATGGGTCTCGCGCTGGCAAGCGGCATGAGTATTACCGAAGCGCAGGAAGAAATTCAGCAGGTCGTCGAGGGTGTTCTGGCAGCTGAAGCAGTTAAAGAGGTCGCCGACAAACTCGAAATTGAAATGCCAATTTGTCACCAGGTCTTTCGCATACTTTATGAGGGCGCCTCTCCGCGAGAAGCTGTCGGCGCCCTGATGAGCCGCGAACTGAAGCCCGAAAGCGAGTGATTGCCCACCGCTCTGCCTTCGGGCTGCAAAAATCATTATGGCGGGCGGCACAGTGAATTGGGTTAGCGACACAGACGCTGCATGCGTGCATCGTAATGCAATGATCATGTTGAGCGGCGGCAGCTGGACAGACCCAACAATGGATATCGAGGCGATGACACTAGGTCGAGATTGGCTTTCGAAGCTCGCGTAATTCACCGATGGCTATTACGACAATATCCAATCGGATCCTGAGTCGGTGATGAGTAATTACGGGACTTCACACAAGCGTCTGGCCTAGATAAAAGGCCAGTACGACTCCGGCAAGCTGTTACGCCTGAATAGCGACATCAAACCAGCTTAATTCCCGCCGACGAAACCCAGCTGGCGCCAAGCTTCATAGACAACCACCGCCGCTGAATTGGAGAGGTTCAGGCTGCGGCTATGCTCCTTCATTGGCAATCGCAGTCTTTGCTCCGCCGGCAAGCCGTCGAGAATCGCCTGTGGTAACCCGCGTGTCTCTGGGCCAAAAAGAAACGCATCACCCTCTTCGTAAGCCGGCGAATCGTGAGCCACTCGGCCACGAGTGCTTAGCGCAAAGATCCTCGGTTGCCGCAATGCGTCAAGACAAAGTTCGAGAGACTTATACGTCGAAACGCTCGCAAACTCTGCGTAATCGAGACCAGCCCTTCTCAACCGTGGCTCATCGAGCTCAAAACCCAGCGGCTCTATAAGATGCAGCTGCACGCCCGTGTTGGCACATAAACGAATAATGTTGCCCGTATTCGGGGGGATTTCCGGCTGATAAAGAATAAGGCTAAACACTTAAAACCCTGTAGAATTCCGCACCGATGGTGGATAACCCCTTACAAACTGTTTTCTGCGGTATCAAAATGGCATCGCCCATCGTGTTACTTTCCGGCTGCGTTGGCTTTGGTGAAGAATACACGCGTGTCGAGGGATACTCGAATGCAGATGTTGGTGCCGTCGTGCTTAAGGGTACGACGGGAGAAGCGCGCCTCGGCAATCCGGGCCACCGCGTCTACGAAACGCCGGATGGCATGTTGAACGCCATCGGCCTACAAAACCCTGGCGTAGCCAAAGTAGTCGATGACATTCTTCCGGGTCTCGATTTCTCAGAAACGCGTTTTTTTGCGAACGTCTCCGGATCAACGATCGAAGAATATGAGCGGGTTACCCGGCGCTTTGACGATTCGGATATTGATGCGATCGAGATCAATATTTCCTGTCCAAACGTCAAGGAAGGCGGGGTTCAATTCGGCAATAACCCAGAGATGTCCGCAAAAGTGGTTGCCGCATGTCGCGCTCAAACGTCCAAGCCGATCATAACCAAGCTCTCGCCGAATCAAACGGATATTCAGGAAAATGCGCGACTGTGCATCGAGGCCGGTACAGATGGCTTCGCGGTCATTAACACGCTCATGGGCATGACAATAGACAGTGAGACTCGCGAGCCGATCATTGGCAATGTGCGAGGCGGTTTATCTGGACCAGCAATCAAGCCGATTGCCTTACTAAAGGTGCAACAGGTCTATGAGGTGGCGAAGATGCACGGCACGCCTATCATCGGCCAGGGCGGCATAATGAACGCAACTGATGCCATTGAATTCATGCTCGCAGGTGCCGCGGCGGTAGGCGTCGGAACAGCGTTGTTCTACGACCCCCTCATTTGCCCAAAAATCAATTCGGGCATCGAAAGCTACCTCAGGCGCCACAACAAAGATTCGGTATCCGAGCTCGTCGGCACCTTGAAGCTGCCCTAATGTCGGCTGCCGCCATTCGACGGCCCCTCCGCATTAATTCACCATAGAGGCATCCACGCGGAAAAGAAGGACGATGTCATCCCATCGGCATGGCTGCGACTATAGTTGTCCCGACCCGGACCCGGCTGGCCTTCCGAGTGCGCGCTGAGGATTCGAAGGCGCTGAAGGCGAAGGTAGGCCAGCCGATGTTGGCCAAGAGACGCTAGCTGCTTGCTAAAGCGGCCGCAGAACCTCACTGACAAGCAATGCTCCACTACGGCCGCGACAGATCGTCAACCCAGGGATTCCATTCAGTTCTTCGCCAATTCTACCCTCGAACCACCCACAGACTCTGCGAAGGAACCCTAATTATTATCCGGCAATAGACGAATCATCGGATTACGAAGCATAACGCGGCTATCAGAGCCTATGGATTCAAAGCCAATCGTGCCTCGGTGGAGACTGGCCGGTCCATCTGCATCTGCAGGTTCAGTGAATTCGTTGACTGTTTCACCATTCACTTTTACCGTGACTGTCTTGCCATCAACCTTGATGTAGTAGCTGAACCATTCGTTATCAGCATGTGGAGCGGTCTTCACTTCACTCACACCAACCAAGCTACCGGTCTTACTCTCGCCTTTTCGGCTGGCATTAATCTGAGCTTCATAACCGTACGTAGGAGATCCATCTTCCTTATAACGGGTATGAAAATAGACCCCTGAAGCTGACCCAGGATAAGTGTAGACATCAACTTTGAATTCAAAATTTTCAAACTGCCCACCTTCGATCACGCCATCGTAGAACAAATTTCTTTGGTCTCCCTGAACAATTAGCGTATCGGTATAGAAAGATCCACCCATATGACTGAATGATTCGCCAGCGGTTGCATTATCGTTTTGTGGATAGGCTCCCTTTCCACCAGGTGCTCGCCGATACCAATTGCCAGACGTCCAATCCACAGCATCTCCACTCTCGATCCATCCGTTGAGCGTATCATCCAAGAGTGAGATCCATCCAAGTCCACGTTCTCCTTCATACCCCGGAGCTGAACCATCATCTTCAAGTTTTCCGGCCGCCCAAAGAACGCCCGATGCAATAAGATTCAAATTCACATCTGAACCCATCGCAGAATTATGATGTCCCAGTGAACTAGTAAAAACAGGAACCCCTTTGTATTCATGTGTCCACGCTGTTTCAGTATAGGAATCTATCTCCACTGAATAAGCGTGAGATAACGGAGTCGCGGCGTCATGTAGATCAATAATTAGATACAGCTCACCACCGGGTGTTCGCCAAGAACGAGGATAGTTCTTCATGATCTGGTGATTCGGCTCCAGAGCCTCGATCGTGTAGGGAGAGGTATTAGGATGATCTTTTTTCTCATGGACGTATGAAACAGCTCCAATAAAATCCCACCATTCATCCGCTGCATCGCCCTCTGCATATTGATAAAGATGGATGGGGCAATGAAGAAAAACAGCAGGCACTTGATGCTTAACATGCTGATCAATGATTCCTTTTACATAACCTTCATCTTTTACTTGAAGGTTACAGTGATTGTAGATAACAACGTCGAACTCTGCCGCCCAATCATCCTCAGAATGACGGGAAAACTCGAAATCAGTTGATCCCATAGTAAGAGTATCCGCACCTTCATAGTCAGTTGTTATCTCAATATTGGAAAGGCGCTCCAACAGCCCTTCTTTGATCTGGTCCTTCTGCGTTCCATAATCGTGCCAGGGACCCCCACCAGTAATCATCAAGACGTTCAATGGATCCACATGATTATCATGCGCTCCGTGATGAGCTGCTCCAGCGTATTGAGATAAGCCGCTAGAAAAAATTAGTATTGAAATAGGAAGGAGTATTTTTTTAAATATATTTACATTCTTATTCATGTGCTGGTCCCCTAATGTTTATCTTATAGATTGAGTCGTATCTTTAGTTTATTGAGAATTCAAAAAATACACTTCACTGTGGAAGATCAGACTCATTCATATTTAGGCATCTTGCTTACTTTATTGAGCTTCTGCCCCTACTGGTAGAGCAAATGCATGCACTCTCTTTCCGAGGGCCGGTGATACAGGCGAACGAAAACGATCGCCGCCGCCGGCCGCTACGATCACAACATATTGCCTTCCATCGATTTCATAAACAGAGGGCGTTGCAAAGCCAGGTGAGTCCATTTCAAATTCCCACAGAAGTTCACCGTTGGTCTTATCAAATGCCCTGAAGCGGTTATCTTCTGTCGCTGCTATAAAGATCAGCCCGCCTTTTGTAACAGCCATTCCACCAAAGTTTTCGGTACCGGTATGTCGAATGCCCATCTCTACCAATCCAGGATATTCTCCGAGCGGAATAGACCATTTAATGTCGCCTTTTGCGACATCTACTGCAAGAAGCTTACCCCATGGAGGCTTAATACCGTGATAGCCCATGTGGTCAGTGAAATACTCTATCTGAGGTACATACTGTGGGGTGGATGTCGACCAAGCTAATGCGCCCGAGCCTCCACTCCAAGTTAAGCTTTCGTCAGTTAAATCAATATCAGATGGGGATATTACTTTTATTGCGCCAGGCTTACTTAGAAGAAAGGATATAACTTGATCCAATTTATCTTCCGAAAAATACGGAAAAGCCGGCATCGCACCTCTGCCGTTCTTAAGGATATTTTTTAGCTCATCAGCACTGTATGTTAGTTGATTAAGAGGAAGGCCTGTCCCCCCCTCTCGATTCGCACCATGACAATACGCACATTCTGCACCGTATATTGTTTTCCCACGATCAGATACATCTGCCATTTGATCAGGCTTGATGAGATCCAACGTTAATATAAAAGGAAAATCATTTACGTTTACGTAAGCCGTGTTTGTCTCTGGATCAAAAGCTGGACCACCCCATTCATTTCCTCCATGAATGCCAGGCTGCACGATCGTTC
>Ga0308013_10000065_pt1 | contig 63918 bp, 66 predicted proteins | sample Neamet181_FD_203131 | JGI IMG/M metagenome (GOLD analysis project Ga0308013, IMG submission 203131) | Marine microbial communities from water near the shore, Antarctic Ocean - #181 | ecosystem: Environmental > Aquatic > Marine > Unclassified | place: Southern Ocean | collected 2014-07-25
ATCACGTCAGTGGTGAATATGCGCAAATTAAAGCAGCCAGTCAAAATGGCTGGATTGATGAAAAAAAGGTTGTACTAGAAACCTTACTGTCTTTTAAGCGTGCTGGTAGTGATGCAATCTTAACCTACTACGCTAAACAAGCTGCTCAATGGCTTAAGTAATATTAATCTAATTATATAACTATACAATAATATTCTTATATAGTATTTATAATTATGTATAATATCATCTTAATTACACCGAATACATACGAGATATTATTATGGAAAACAAATCACTTTTTAGCGCTATAGTACTAACTTTTGCATTGATTGCGAGTTACTTTTTTTATAATGAAAAAATAGATACTTTAGAGCAAGAATCTGCTGAATTAACACAAGAATATAATCAAAAATTAACTGCTTTTCAGCCCGCTAAAACAAATAATAAAATCACAACTAAAGCAGCTACAAATTCAGCCCTTGAAGTGCTTAATAATCAATTAATAAAAGCACAATCGGCACTTAAAATTTCTCAAGAAAAACTTTCGTTAGTAACAAGTAAAACCAGTGTTTTGGGTGATGAAATTTCTCAAATGGGTGATGCAAGAATCCAAGTAAAAACACTTAAAGGTTCTTTGAAATTAGTTGAGAAAAGGCTAGATATATCTGCTGAAAAGCTTAGCTACCTTCAAGGCGTTTTCGAAACTCAAAATAAAACAACAGTTGAGCAAAATATTGCCAGAATTAAAGAGCTAAAAGAAACCTCTAGTGGTATTGCTATCACTGGATTAATCGTACCTGCTATCGGTGTGGCAACATTAGTCGCTTATACAGCTGAAGAGATTGACAACTATTGTGCAAATATTAAAAACACCATAGAGCTTGAAAACCAGGTATTTGGAAAAATTGTCTCTTTAGATAAAAGCATGCAAAATAGCTATCACAATCAATGTGAAGTTAGCCTAAAAGACAAAATTAAGAAAGGCTTGGAGAAGCTTAAAATTCAGTAATTTAGGCCTTAAGCGATTCGATTTTTAATCAAATCTTCAACTACTTCTGGCTCTGCCAAAGTAGATGTATCACCTAAATTATCGTAATCATTTTCCGCAATCTTTCTTAAGATCCGTCTCATAATCTTACCACTTCTTGTTTTTGGCAGTCCTGGCGCAAATTGAATCTTGTCTACACTTGCAATTGGTCCAATTTCATGACGTACTAGCTTAACCAACTCTGTTTTCAATTCATCTGTTGGCTCTATGCCATTCATCATAGAAACATAAGCGTAAACACCTTGTCCTTTGATGTCATGCGGATAACCTACAACTGCAGCCTCTGAAACACTTTCATGTAAGACAAGTGCTGACTCGATCTCTGCTGTGCCTAAACGATGACCTGAAATATTTAAAACGTCATCTACTCGTCCAGTGATCCAGTAGTAGCCGTCACTGTCGCGCTTAACACCATCACCAGCAAAATATTTACCTGGGAAAGTTGTGAAGTAAGCTTCCATAAAACGCTCATGATTATTGTAAAGTGTACGCATTTGCCCTGGCCAAGATCTGGCTAACACCAAAATACCTTCCGCTTCACCTTCAAGAATATCACCTTTTTCATTAACCACTTGCGGCTCAATACCAAAGAAAGGCTTACTCGCTGATCCTGGCTTTAAAGCCGTTGCATAAGGCAGTGGTAGAATCATATGACCACCTGTTTCTGTTTGCCACCAAGTATCAACTACTGGACACCTAGACTGACCAACAGTGCGGTAATACCACTCCCAAGCTTCTGGATTGATTGGCTCACCAACGGTGCCTAAAATACGCAAACTAGAGCGATCAGTTTTTTCAACAAACTCATTACCAGCGCCCATTAATGAGCGAATTGCTGTTGGTGCTGTGTAAAAAGTATTTACTTGATGCTTGTCAATGACTTGCCAAAAACGCGAAGCATCTGGATAAGTTGGAATACCTTCAAACATAAGTGTGGTGGCACCATTAGCCAGTGGACCATAAACAATATAAGAGTGGCCTGTTACCCAACCAACATCTGCTGTACACCAGTAAATATCGCCCTCTTGATAATCAAATGTGTATTTATGCGTCATGGCTGCATACAATAAATAACCGCCTGAAGTGTGAACCACACCCTTTGGTTTACCAGTAGAACCTGACGTATAAAGAATGAATAAAGGTGTTTCAGCATCAAATGATTCACAAGGGCACTCACTAGGAACATCCGCTACCAAATCATGGTACCAAATATCTCTATCGCCCCATTTAACTTCGCCTTTGGTATTTTGAACAACAACAACTTTAGTAACGCAATCACACCCTTCAATTGCAAGGTCAACATTAGCCTTAAGTGCTGTAGATCTCCCGCCGCGTAAACCCTCATCAGCGGTAATAACAACCTTGCATTCAGAGTCAAGAATTCTGTCTTTTAATGCTTCAGGTGAAAACCCACCAAATACGACTGAATGAATGGCACCAATTCTAGCACATGCCAACATAGCATAAGCAGACTCCAATATCATCGGCATATAGATACAAACTCGATCACCTTTTTTAACGCCTAAATTCTTTAAACCGTTAGAAAGCTTTGCAACTTCATCATGCAGCTGTTGGTAAGTTACCTTTTGACTAACACTAGGATCATCACCCTCCCAGATGATTGCTGTTTGCTTGGCTCTTTTTGGGAGGTGTCTATCAATACAGTTATAAGCAACATTTAATTCACCGCCCTTAAACCATTCGATTTTTCCTTGTGTGTAATCCACATTAGATACTTCATTCCAATCTTTATCCCAATTCAAGAATTCTTTTGCTTGAGTAGCCCAAAATTCATCTGAATTATTAATAGAATCATCGTACATTGACTCATACTTTTTTTCATCACAAATAGGCGTTTTGTTTGGCTGGGTAACTGGATACATAGTAATAGGTAATTTAAGAAATATGAATTAATAATACCTAATAACTAATTTTCAAGAAAGGTATTTGTTTAAATTAAATCATCTAATTCAATTGAATTAGAGTCACCCATATGACTTACTTGGGCTAAAAATAACTCAGCAGTTGAAATGGCATCTTGCATAGCATTGTGAGCCTTATATCGTGGTAAGTTATATCGCTTTCTTAAAGAAAATAATCTTAAACTATCAGGCCGAATATAGCCCTGAGTGTTCATCATTTTTCTGTTTTCAATTTTTAGTGTGTCTATCATCATTATTGGCAGGTGATTTATTTGGTATAACTTTTGACAGGCACAATTAATAAATCTTTTTTCAATGTTATCAAAATGAACTATCACAACTCTATTGCGCATTTCAATAAAAAGCTGTTCCATTGCATATTTCAGCCCAACACCTTGTCGCAAATCATCGTCTGTTAACTGATGAATGCTAACGTTTTCTTCCGTTAAAGATTGCTTAGGATTAATCAATAAGTGTCCACTGGAGGCAGCTAATAAATGTAAGTCTTTAATAACTGTATAACCCATACTAATAATTTTTTCTTTAGAAGGGTTTAACCCTGTCGTTTCAAAATCAAGCACTAAAAACTCAATATCTTGAATGCGTGTTTTTTTGTGAACCAATGGTTTGAGTAAATATTGCTTAAGCGCTGGTGATAAATTAGGCTTCAATAATAAGGATTTTTGGTAATACTTAGGCAAAAAATAAGAGACCAATTTATTCATAATATGGATGTTTGATAATGGGAACTCATAGCTGATTGCATATTAGAGACAATACCGAATGCATCCTTTAAATGCTTTTGATCTAGAGAGGATATTTCTTTTGTTGGGACAAAATTATTAGCAGCATTTCCACTCTTTATTTGTCTCGACTGATGCTCAATTCTAACTAAGTTAATAAACTTATAAGCTTCAATTAAATCACTAGAGCCTGAACGACTTAATGCTTTAATATCCATTAACTCTCTTAGTCTATCTTGCGTATTAACGACTCTAATACCTTTTGATAAAGCATAAACGCGTGCAAAATCAACAATTGGAACAACACCCTTCTTTTTTAAATCTAGTGTTTTTTTGTCAGTACCATGATGATCTACAATGAAATTTCTAAAAAATCCTAAAGGTGGTACATAATGCTCAGCATTGTGAGCCATATGAGACTGAAAGATGGTATTTTTTCGTGTCTTATTTAACACATCTGGTAGTAACTCATCTAGCAGTTCAGAGGAGCCATAAATACATTTTAGGTCAAAGAAAATACTAGAATACATTAACGCCTTTGGATCTGGACTCAAAATCCAACTGTTAAAATATGAACGCCAAACAGAAACACGTTGCCTCCATTTTGGATTAGTCGCCATAACATCACCAGGGCAATAAATATAGCCACACTCGTTTAAACCATCACATACATAGTGAGTTAATTTTGAAAAATACTCCCCATGTAATTTTTCATCATAATCATCAGATAAAATCAATAAATTATCTTGATCAGTATGTGCAATTTGCTCAGATCTTGCTTGAGAACCGGCAACTACCCATGCATAAGGAACCGGTGGCAGTCCTAATAAATCTTCTGCCTGTTTCAATAGCTGTTGATTTATAGATCGACCGACTGAACTAATGGAGTAAGTAATATCATGCTCATCCATATTTGACTCAAAACTATGCTGTAACAAAAGTGGAACTTGCTCTGATATTTTTTTCAAATCTTTAACCGTCTCAGATACCAACACTTCATTAATCAAAAAAACGACATTATGACTTTGCTTTCTTAAAAGGTCTGCTGCAGTAATCATGCCGACCACCTGGTTATTTTTAAGAATTGGTAGATGCCTGATATGAGAATTAGCCATTAACAACATCGCCTCAATACCACTTTTATAATGTGCAATTGAGATTGGGTTAGTTGTCATAATATCACTAACGGGGGAGGATACATCCAACCCGGCAGCAGCTACTTTAGTGCAAAAAGCTCTGTCAGTAACAATACCACGCAACATGTTGTTCTGTATCACCACAACAGATGTTACATTTTTACTACTCATTAATTTGGCAACATCACTAATACTAGTACTTGGATCAATCAAATAAGCATCATTTGCTCTTGACATAGAAAGTACGGAATTATTTAGTAGGCTATTTTGCTTGGTAATATTTTGAACCTTGATACTAGACTCTAGTCCAGCATCAATAAAGAATTGATGTACGCTACTCTGCTCTGAAAACAACTCGAAAAATATCTTTTTCGGAATTTTGTAATACAGGGTATCTTCTTGGCAACTATGTGAATATAAAACCAATTGAGCGCTATAACCAAGCCACTGTCTTTCGCCTAAGATAGAGAATAATTGCTCATTCTCATCCTCGATCAAAATAGCACCCTTACGCACCAGATATAAAAAATCTGGTTTAAGAGTTAAGACGTGCTTTCTCTTTCTATAGCCTATTCGTATTTCTTTAACTAAAGATTCAAGCTGTAAAGGATTAGCACTATCAAGTGGTAGTGTTGACTTAAGAAAATCAATAACCTCTAAATCTTCAATATCCATTATCTAATAATCTTTATCCTGGTAAGTAAAAATAGCTGGCACTTCAGCTCTAAAGATAATACCATTGACAGAAACAGCAAACTGCAAGTAGTCAGATCTTTTAACATCAACTAAAGAACTTTCCCAAATCTTGTTGCCCGCTTTTACTAATCTCATGGATTCTGGCTCTGAATGCCCGCCTTTTTCACTCGCAACAGCAAAAATAACCCCCTCAAGTGGCGTTTCTGTCTTTAAACGAAAGCGATTATTGCCATATAGTTGGCTATCAGAAGTAATTAACAACTCCAAATCACCATTCACTAAATCACAATGGCCACTCTCCCAGCGACAATTAGGCTTAGCAAGCATTTTATACAATTGCCCATCTATAGCTTTATGAGGCACCTCAGCGACATAGTAGTCGACAGCAAAATAACTGATAATTGCCAATATAGGTGCAACGATCATTGAAGTAATAACGTGTTTATTTTTAAAAAACATAATTCCTTTATTTTAAATAAAAAAACACCCGGCGATGCCGGGTGTCAAAGTAAAAAACTTAAAAAGTTTTTTTAGTTAGATGACGGAACACGAATGTTCTCAACCATCTGCTCAACCTCTGCAGGTACTTTAGGTGTGCGACTCATTACAATAAATGCTACTGCGAAGTTAACTACCGCACCAATAGCACCAAATGCATTAGGCTCAATACCTAAGAACCAATTTGGATCCATGTCACCTAAGAAAGATGTTGATTGCACAAACATAATGCCTTTGTGCTGGAATACATACAACAATGTAACACCAATACCTGACAACATACCTGCAATTGCACCTTCTTTATTCATCTTCTTAGAGAAGATACCCATCATTAATGCAGGGAAAATACTAGAAGCTGCAAGACCAAAGGCAAGCGCAACGGTACCTGCGGCAAAATCTGGAGGATTAAAGCCGTAGTAACCCGCAATTAAGATCGCACCAATCATAGAGATTCTGGAGTATCTAAGCTCCTCCTTCTCAGTAATGTTTGGCTTCCACACACCTTTTAACAAGTCATGTGAAATAGAAGATGCAATAGCTAACAGAAGTCCAGCTGCTGTTGATAATGCTGCTGCTAAACCACCAGCTGCAACAATCGCAATTACCCAGTTTGGTAAGCCGGCGATTTCAGGGTTTGCTAGAACCATGATATCTCTATCAACTTTAATCATCTCGTTAGTTTTCTTATCGCCTGTATATTGAATCAAGCCATCATTGTTCTTATCTTCAAACTTCAATAAGCCAGTTGTTTCCCAGTTTTTAAACCAAGATGGACGGTCAGCATATGCTAAGTTTTGCTCAGCATTTGGCTGATCAATCGTCTGCATTAGGTTTAATCTTGCCATTGCTGCAACCGCAGGAGCAGTTGTATATAGTAACGCAATAAACACCAAAGCCCAACCTGCAGATTCACGTGCAGCTTTCACTGAAGATACCGTGAAAAATCTCATAATAACGTGAGGAAGACCTGCTGTACCAATCATTAAAGATAGCGTGTAAACAAACATATTGGTTGTGCTTAATCTAGCTTGAGTCGTATACTCAGCAAAACCTAGTTGAGTAACCACTTGATCAAGCTTATCTAATAGATATGTACCATCTGCCATTTCACTACCTAAACCTAACTGAGGAATCGGATTACCTGTCAGCATAAATGAAATAAAGATTGCTGGAATTGTATAAGCAATAATCATAATCACGTATTGTGCAATTTGAGTATATGTAATACCCTTCATACCACCCATCGTAGCGTAAAAAGCAACAATTACCATGCCTGATACTAAACCAGTTTCATAATCCACTTCTAGGAATCTTGAGAATGCCACACCAATACCTTTCATCTGACCAATTACATAAGTTACTGACGCAATAATTAGACAAACAACCGCAACAACACGCGCAGTCTTGGAATAGTATCTATCAGAGATAAACTCTGGCACTGTAAATGCTCCGTGCTTCCTTAAGTAAGGTGCAAGTAACATTGCTAGCAATACATAACCACCAGTCCAACCCATTAAGAATACTGAACCACCATATCCATAAAATGCAATTAAACCAGCCATTGAGATAAATGACGCTGCACTCATCCAGTCTGCTGCTGTAGCCATACCATTTGCTATAGGATGAATACCACCACCAGCAACATAAAACTCCTTAGTTGTGGAGGCTCTTGCCCAGAAAGCAATACCAATGTAGAGCGCAAATGTTGCGCCTACAAATAAAAATGTTAATGTTTGTAAATCCATGTATTTCTCCCCTTATTTATTTTTCGTCAACGCCAAATTCTTTGTCGATTTTGCCCATGCTTTTCGCATAGTAAAAGACTAAGATTACGAACGTATAAATTGAACCTTGTTGTGCAAACCAAAATCCTAGCTTATATCCACCCATTCTGACAGTGTTTAGAACATCTACTAGCACAATGCCAAATAGATATGAAACTACAAACCAGATTACTAAACACTTAACGATCAGTGCAATATTAGCCTTCCAGTATTTGTTGTTATTATCGGTCATTTAGATTCCCCTCTTTATTAATCAAATCAGAGAAAATGATACACATTTAATATGGGCGAAGGTTAACTATCACTATTCACTTATATAGCTTTTTAGAAAGGTATATAAGTGTTTTAAAAATCATTTAAAAAGAATGAGTTAGCCCTTAAATAATTGAATTAATCATGGTATTTAAAAATATAATTGTTAATTAATACACACCTAATTATAAAAGTGTGAATCTACATCTCACTAATAGATAATTTAAAAAAATCCAAAAAAAAATAACGCCTAAGCGTTATTTTTAATAAATTGTAAAATTAAAAAAATTTGTGCTTTTTGCCAGCCAAATCTAATTAATAAATATCAATATATAGATAGTTAAATAGCTAAATATTGATGTCTTAATACTTCATCATCTAGAACCTCTTGAGCGCTACCATCAAACACAATCTTACCAGTATCCAATATAAGTGCTCTATCCGCTAAACGCAACGCAGCTACTGCATTTTGTTCCACAATAATAGTAGTAATACCTAGCTTCTTAATACTAATCAAGATATCTTCAATTTCTTTAACAATTACTGGTGCAAGACCTTCAAACGGCTCATCTAATAATAGCAATTTAACATCACGTGCCAACGCCCTGGCAACTGCTAACATTTGTTGCTCACCACCTGACAAAGTAATACCATCTTGGTCTTTTCTCTCACCCAATCTTGGAAAATGCTCATAGATACGCTCTATAGACCACCCAATCGGACCCTCAATTTGCGCTAATTGTAAGTTCTCCTCTACAGTCAATCCACCAATAATACAGCGATCTTCTGGCACCAATGCAACACCTAATTGTGCTACTTGATAATCTTCCATATTATGTAAAGGCTGATGATCAAGCCACATTTCTCCATGATTCACCTGAGGATCGGTAGCGCGAGCAATAGATCTAAGTGTTGAAGTCTTTCCAGCACCATTTCTACCTAATAAGGCTAGAATTTCGCCTTCGCGAATATCGAAACTAACACCTTGCACAATATAACTCTCACCATAGTAAGAGTGAAGATCATAACAAGAGAAAAATGCTCTATCAGATCCCTGTGAAACAACGGCTTTATATTTATTATCACTCATGAGTTCCTCCACCTAAATAAGCTTCTTTTACGATTGGACTTGCTTTGATTTCTTCAGGTGTTCCTGTTGCAATAAATTTACCTCTTGCTAGTACAGAAATAGTATCTGCAACACTAAATACAACATGCATGTCATGCTCAATAATAACCTTAGTCATACCACCCTCTTTCATCTGCTTTAATAGCTCGATTGTTTTATTGGTATCATGTCTAGCCATACCTGCAGTTGGCTCATCTAACAGAAGTAGCTTTGGATGTTGTATTAAGCTCATTGCCAACTCTAGTCTACGTTTATCACCACGTGACAAGCTTCCAGAGACACCATGTATTTTATCTTGCATACCAATACTAGATAAAACATCAATGGATTCTTTCATAATATCCTTCTCATCAGCTAGATCTTTAAAAATCTTAAATTTAAAGGGTCCATCACGCTTTGATAACGCAGGAATCATGACATTTTCCAACAAAGATAAGTCTGAAAAAATTTCAGGTGTTTGGAAAACTCTCGCTAAACCCATTTGATTAATCTCATGAGGTTGTTTACCAATAATATTTTGATTGTCAAACAGTACTTCACCAGTATCAGGTTCTAATAATCCAATACATACATTCAATAAAGTTGATTTACCTGCACCATTTGGACCAATTATTGCATGAACCTTACCTTTCTCAATATCTAGATTGACGTTAGTTAATGCTTTTAAACCACCAAAGGTTTTATTGACATTGCTAATTTTTAAAACAGAACTGCTCATTTTATTCGTCCCCTTGTTTTAATTTTTCTTGTTCTTTGCTTTTAGTAAACCTGTTCTGAATTTTTTGAAAACCTTCTGTTACTCCACCAGGTAAGAAAATAACAACTACCATAAACATTAGTCCTAACGTTAAATGCCAACCTTCACCGACAAATGGAGTAATAATCATTACCATCGTATCATTTAACCATTGTGGCATAAAGGCAAAAAAACTTTGCAATACAGCTTCATTGATTGCTGAAAAAATATTTTCTAAATATTTCATTATACCAACACCAAGTAAAGGTCCGTATAAAGTACCTACTCCACCTAGAATGGTCATTAGAATCACTTCACCAGAAGCGGTCCATTGCATTCTTTCTGCACCAGCCAATGGATCTGTAACCGCCATCAATGAGCCAGCTAATCCTGCAAACATGCCAGAAATAACAAAGGCAGTAATTAAGTATGGTCGAGTGTTATAACCCGTATATTTCATTCTATGCTGGTTAGATTTAATCGCTTTAAGCTTTAAACCGAAAGGGGAGTTAAATATCTTTAAAGAGATAAAAAATGCCAGTATAAGTAACACAGCGGTGAAATAAAACCCTGAATACCCACTCATAGAGATACCAAATATCTCAGTAGAAGGCAGTCCTCCTCCTGCAGCTACATCACTAAATAAGCGATCAAGTACCCTTGGATCATCAGCAGCAATTGTTAGGCCAGTTTCACCATTAGTTATTGGTGACAAAACCGAATAAGCAAGATTATAAAACATTTGCGCAAAAGCCAATGTCAGTATTGAAAAGTAAATACCTGATCTACGTAAACTTACATAACCCACCAAAAAGGCAATCAAACCTGCAAACAGCGTTCCAAAAATAATAGCTGGAATCGCATTCATACTTAACAACTTAAATGACCATACAGCTGTATAAGAGCCCACACCAATAAAAATAGCATGGCCAAATGATAAATATCCTGTTAATCCAAATAGAATATTATAACCAATAGCAAAAATACCAAATATAGCAAACTTTTGCAGAAGATCTGGATAGCTTGCGCCAAGAGGTTCAAGCCATATAGGCATACTAAATACAGCAATAGAAAACACTGTCATGATAAATAGATCGCTACGTTTTTTTAAAAGTTCCATGATTTAATCCTCCATTACACCTTTACGTCCCATCAACCCACGAGGACGTGTTAATAAAATAATCACGGCTACTAAATAAATAATAATTTGATCAATGCCCGGTAAATACTGACTTACAATTGTCATAGATGCGAATGATTGCAAAATTCCTAATAAGAATCCTGCAGCAACAGCACCAGGCAAAGAGCCCATACCACCAACAACAACCACAACAAAGGAGAGAACTAAGAAGTCCATTCCCATATGATAATCAGGCGGCAATATAGGCGCATACATCACACCTGCGAGTCCTGCAACAACGGATGCAAGGCCAAAAATAATGGTAAATTTTCGTTGTACATTAATACCTAAAAATCCAACCATTTGTCGATCAAACATACCCGCTCTAACCACCATACCAAACGTAGTTAGCTGTAGAAATGCAAACACAGAGCCGATAACCAATAATGAAAAAGTTAGATAGATTAGTCGCCACCAAGGATAAATAAGATTATCACTCAGTCCAAGCCAAGTACCGATTGCTGCACTACTAGAGACAACATCAGGCGGCGGCATTGGAATTGGATTCGCACCAAAGAAATGACGAATCACTTCTTGAATAACAATAGCCAAACCAAATGTAACTAATATTTGCTCTGCATGTGTACGCTTATAAAAGTGCCTAATTAAGCCTCTTTCCATAGCCAAACCAATTAATAACATAACGGGTATTGCCATAAAAATAGACAATGGCACCGCATAATCTATAATGGCGAGCCCCGTTTCTCCAAACCATATTTCTAAATATGGTTGCTCCTTATAAGCCGTAAAAAAGGTAATGCTTGGATCAATGACTTTGACCGAGATGGTTAAAATCTTTTGAAATGTTACCGCACAAAACGCACCCAACATAAATAACGCACCATGTGCGAAGTTAACCACACCAAGTGTACCAAACACCAATGTCAATCCAAGCGCAATCAAAGCATAAGCTGCGCCCTTGTCTAGACCATTAAGTAATTGTATTAAAATAGCATCCATAATATTTTTCTCTTATTAATTATAGTAAATTTAAAAAAAATGCCAACTACTAACAGTAATTGGCATTTAAGTTTTTAAATCTAATGATTTAAACTACGTACGGACCTAATTCGCCACCGAAAATTGAAGCATCGTACTCAACCTCAGCACGTGGAACTTCTTTAACAATGTCAAGTAAGTCAAACTGAGTGTTTGGATTTGCCTTACCACGAACAACCAATACATCTTTGAAACACTGATGATCTTCAGCACGATACTCAGTTTCACCGTTACCCATACCGTCAAATTTAAAGCCTTCTAGCTGCTTAATAACTTCAGGTGGGTAGAATGTACCAGCTCTTTCACATGCATTTGCATAAAGCAACGTTTGCACGTAACAAGTATGAGCTGCCATTGAAGGTGGGAAACCATATTCAGTACCGAATGACTTAACAAATGCTTTAGAACCAGCATCTTGTAACTGCCAATCCCAGTTTGTTGTTCCTAAGATACCTTGAAGGTTCTTACCAGCACCCTGCGCCATTAGACGAGAGTATAAAGGTACGATAATTTCAAACTGTTTACCATTAACCATTTTGTCACGTAAACCAAACTGTACAGATTGAGTTAACGAGTTGATCATATCTTTACCATAATGGTTAAGAATCAATGTATCTGCACCTGAGTTTAAAATCGGCGTGATAAATTGAGAAAAGTCACCTGCGCCTACTGGCGTTCTAATAGTTGCAGCAGTATTCCAGCCTAAACCTTCAGTTGTTTCTTTAATTGACTCTTCCTGTGTCCAACCCCAAGTGTAGTCAGAAGTTAAATGGTATGCGTTTCTTTCAGTACCCATTTCTTCTTTCAATACTGGTCCTAATGCAGAACCTGTCATTTTAGCGTTAAAGAAATGACGGAAACCGTAACGACGCTTGTCTTTACCAGTTGTATCATTTGAGTGAGTTAGACCAGCCATAAAGATAACACCAGCTTCTTGTGCCAAACTTTGAACAGCAATTGCCACACCTGATGATGAACCACCAGAAATCATAACAACACCATCTTTCTCAATCATACGTTTAGCAGAAGCACGTGCTGCATCTGATTTAGTTTGAGTATCACCTGTTACATAAGCAACTTTCTTTCCTAAAATACCGTTACCCGTTAAATTCATAGGCTTCATAGTATTCATCATACCGCTATCGCCTTCACCATTTAAGTGCTTAACAGCTAGCTTAAAAGCGCGTAATTCATCAGCACCTTCATCAGCATATGCACCAGTTTGTGGCACATTGAAACCTAGTGTTACTGTAGACGAGCTACCTGGATTGTTAGTAAAGTTCTTAGAATGCGAACCTGCGTAAGCACCTTTTGTGAAAAACATTGGTGCTGCTGCTAGAGCTGCACTTGTTTTTAGCATATCTCTACGACTAATTGTATTTTGATCTTTTTTATTCTTACTCATTTTCATTTTCCCCTATTTGTTGATTTTCAAGACTTATGATACATAGAATAGTCACTTCACAATAACTATCAGTATTTTCTAATATATCTTTCTAGAAAGCTATCTAGCAAGGTGTTTTGGCAAGATTAGCAACTAGACTATGAGTCAATAATTCATAATATGAATTGTTCCTTAAGTAATTTTGTCAATAGGTTACTCAAAAGTCTCAGTTCGCGCTTAGACAACTTTGATTCAAAAATTGCTTTGACATATACTGTACTAATGGATAATTTTTTTCGATAAAAATAACGCCCAAGCGTTATTTTTTATTGCTTTCTATGTAAAAACGAGATGTTACATGTAATATTTATGAGAAATAACGAACTAGCTTATCTAGATCTTCACGCCCAGTTCTATAATTATTAACATCTTTAGTTGTGTCTTCATAGCCAAGCGCCATACCACAAATCAAAACCTGATCTTCATAGCCTAATTCCTTTTTAACAATTTCAGGATATTCAGCTAAAGCTGCTTGAGGACAGGTGGCCAATCCATGTTCAACTGCAGATAACATAATAGATTGCAAAAACATACCATAATCTACATATGAACCTTTTTCCATTATTTTATCAATAAAGAAAAGCAACATGATAGGAGCATCAAAGGCGCGATAATTAGCCGCCCACTGGTCAAGCTGTCTTTGCTTATCTTCACGCTTAATTTGCAGCGTGGAGTACATTAATAAACCACAAGCTTTGCGCCTCTCCTTGTATTCTGCTTCCCATTGCTCTGGATAATACTGATAATCCATGACTCCCTTATTACCAGCTCTAAATTCAGACTCCATCTTCTGCTCAAGGTCTTTTTTACTTTGTCCTGACAATACAGCTACTTTCCAAGGCTGAGTGTTAACGCCAGAAGGTGCTGTTTTGGCTTGCTCTAAAATGGAGTTTACTATTGTTATGGGTACTTCTTTATTTAAGAAGGCTCTTGTTGATTTTCGTTTTTCTAATGCAGTTTTTACATCCATTGGTATTTCCAATTTTTATTTTTTTGCATTTAACGTTATTTTAACTCTTGTTGAATTTCATCCAAAATAGCTGGATCATCAATGGTTGATGGTATGACGTAATCTTCACCATCAACTAATTGTCTTAAGGTTTTTCTCAAAATTTTTCCAGAACGTGTTTTAGGTAGACGTTCAACAATAACGGTGTCTTTATAACAAGCTACAGCTCCAATTTTCTCTCTCATTAATTGAACTAATGCTTTTTTGATATCTGAGTGATCTGTATCAACACCTGATTTTAAGATAGCAAACCCTAATGGCATTTGCCCCTTAAGCTCATCACTTCTACCAATAACTGCACATTCAGCCACAGCTGGATGTGTGGCAATGATCTCTTCCATTTCTCCAGTTGATAGTCGATGACCTGAAACGTTAATAACATCATCAGTTCTTCCCATCACAAATAAATAGCCATCTTCATCAATATAGCCGCCATCACCACTCGTATAATAGCCTGGGAAAGTTTCTAAATAACTCGATTTAAATCGATTAATGTCGCCCCAAATAGTTGTCAAACAACTTGGCGGCAAGGGTAATTTGATAGCAATATTGCCTTGTTTGTTAGCTACAACCTCTTGACCATTGTCATCCAAAATATGTATATCATAACCCGGCACAGGAACAGTTGATGATCCTGGTTTAATCGGCATTTTTTCAATACCCCTCATATTGGAAGAAATTGGCCAGCCTGTTTCTGTTTGCCACCAATTATCAATAATTGGCAGTTTAAACTGTTCATTTAGCCATTCATAAGTTGGCGGATCTAATCGCTCACCTGCAGCAAATATAGTCTCGAAAGAAGATAAGTCATGTTTCTTTATTAATTCACCATTTGGATCTTCTTTTTTAATCGCTCTAAAAGCGGTAGGTGCAGTAAATAATGCTTTAACTTTATGTTCAGAAATAACTCTCCAAAAGGCACCAGCATCAGGGGTCATAATTGGCTTTCCTTCAAAAAATATTGTAGTACAACCTTGTAACAAAGGCGCATACACGATATAAGAATGCCCTACTACCCAGCCTACATCAGAAGCAGACCAAAAAACTTCTCCTGGCTTCATGTCATAAATAGCACTCATACTGTATTTCATCGCAACTGCATGGCCGCCGTTTTCACGTACCACACCTTTAGGTTTTCCTGTTGTGCCAGATGTGTACAAAATATAAAGCAAATCAGACCCTTTAACTGGGGTACATCCTACAGGTTGAGCCTTACTGACAGTCTCCAGCCAATCTAGATCTCCATCTCGTGAAAGTTCAGCTGTTGCTTCTGGGCGTTGGAATACAACGACATTTTTGGGAGTGTGTTCAGCAATTTCAATAGCATTATCAATTAATGGCTTATATTCAATAACACGCTTTATTTCAATACCACAAGAAGCACTTAAGATTACCTTTGGCTTAGCATCGTCAATACGCAATGCTAATTCAGGTGCGGCAAAACCACCAAATACTACTGAATGAATAGCACCAATACGAGCACAAGCCAGCATAGCCATTGCAGCTTGTGGAATCATTGGCATATATACAATAACACGGTCGCCTTTTTCAACACCCAGATCTGCTAGCATGCCAGCAATTAGTGCAACTTCATCTCGCAATTCACGATAAGTGTAAGTCTTTTTTGTATTTGTAACTGGAGAGTCATAGATCAAGGCTGCTTGATCAGCACGGCCATTTTCAACATGATAATCAAGTGCCATGTAAGCTGTATTCATCTCACCATCTGCAAACCAATGATGAATACCATCTTTATCTTGTGTTAATATTTTCTCAGGCTTTTTAAACCATTCAAGGGCTTCAGATTTTTCTCTCCAGAAGCCTTCTGGATCGTCTTTTGATGCAGCTAATTCTTGTTGGTAATTCATTTTAAATCTCCCATTATTTAATACCTAAATTCTTTCTAAAATCTATTAATTGTTAGTTACACATGATCAAAAATATTTCCAGGAACATGAACTGCTCCCTCCATTAAAACTCTTGCACTACGACTCATAACTACCTTATTTACAGTCCAGTCACCATTATCTTGCATTGCTTCTGCGCCCACTTTTAGTGATCCAGATGGATGTCCAAAAGTAACATTTTCACGTTTTCCACCACCTGCAGCAAGGTTAACTAGTGTTCCAGGAATGGTTGCTGCAGTTCCAATTGCTACCGCAGCAGTACCCATCATTGCATGATGCAATAGTCCCATTGATAAGGCTCGAACATTAAGATCAATATCATTTGCACTGATCTCTTTACCACTTGAGCAGATATAGCTTTTAGCTTTACCGACAAAAGCAACTTTAGGTGTATGTTGACGACTCGCAGCTTGTTCAATGCTATTTATCAAGCCCATTTTTATAGCGCCATAGGCACGAATACTTTCAAACATTGTGAGTGCTTTTTCATTACTATTAATATCAGACTGCAATTCTGTGCCCGTGTAATTAATCGAATCCGCATTTAAGAAAATCGTTGGAATACCTGCATTGATCATGGTTGCCTTAAATGTGCCAACACCTGGGACTTCTAAATCATCTATCAAGTTTCCAGTCGGGAACATGGCATCACCAGCATCCACAGGACTTATGAACTCAACTTGGACTTCTGCTGCTGGAAAAGTTACTCCATCTAATTCAAAATCACCCGTTTCTTGAACCATACCATTAGTCATTGGAACTTTAGCAATGATGGTTTTATTGATATTAGCCTGCCAAATACGAACAGTCGTAATGCCATTTTGTATAACACAATCAGCATCAACCAATCCATTGCTGATTGCGAAAGAACCAACTGCAGCTGTTAAATTACCACAGTTACCACTCCAATCAACAAACGGTTTATTAATTGACACTTGACCGAAGAGATAATCAACATCATGATCATCTTTTAAGCTTTTCGATAAAATAACAGTTTTACTGGTGCTTGAAGTTGCGCCACCCATACCATCAGTTTGCTTACCATATGGATCAGGGCTACCAATAACACGAAGTAACATCGCATCGCGAGCAGGGCCAGCAACTTTACATGCTTCAGGTAGATCTTCAAGATTAAAGAAAACCCCTTTACTAGTCCCGCCACGCATATATGTTGCAGAAATTTTGATTTGAGGCGCAAAAGACATTATGAGTTTTCCTCTAAAAAGTCTTGAGCGAATCGTTGTAATACACCACCAGCAGAATAAACATGTGCCTCTTGCGCTGTATCTAAGCGACATTTAACAGGGATGTTTTTCGTCTCGCCATTAGTGCGCGTCATCTTAACTATTAATGCAGATCCTGGTGCGATATCACCTTCAACATCAAATGTTTCAGTGCCATCGATCTTGTAAGTTTTGCGTGTTTCATTATTAATAAATTCAAGCGGAAGAATACCCATGCCGACTAAGTTTGTACGGTGAATACGTTCAAACCCTTCTGCGACAATTGTTTCAACACCAGCTAGTCGAACACCTTTAGCGGCCCAGTCACGTGATGATCCCTGTCCATAGTCAGCACCTGCAATAATGATCAATGGCTGTGCACGATCCATATAAGTTTCGATTGCTTCCCACATGCGCATTTGCTCACCTTCTGGCTCAACACGAGCAAGAGAGCCTTGTTTAATCTCTCCGGTTTTACCATCAGCACTATCCCGACACATTTCGTTTAACAACTTAGGATTTGCAAAAGTTGCACGTTGTGCTGTTAAGTGATCACCACGGTGGGTTGCATAGGAATTAAAGTCTTCTTCTGGTAAGCCCATTTTATGCAAATAAGCACCGGCAGCGCTTTCTAGCATAATAGCATTTGATGGAGATAAATGATCTGTTGTGATATTGTCACCAAGTACTGCAAGAGGACGCATACCTTTCATAGTTCGTTCACCAGCTAGTGCACCTTCCCAATAGGGAGGACGTGTAATGTAAGTACTTCTATCATCCCAATCATATAAAGGGCTCTTTGCCTCTTGTATAACACCAAGATCAAACATTGGATTGTAAATCTGATGGAACATTTCAGGTTTAACACTTGCTTTTACGATGACATCAATTTCTTCATCCGTAGGCCAAATGTCTTTTAAGGTAATAGGATTACCATTTTTATCATTACCCAAGCTGTCTTGCTCAATGTCAAAACGAATGGTTCCTGCAATCGCATAAGCAACCACTAATGGCGGCGATGCTAGGAATGCCTGTTTCGCGTAAGGGTGAATTCGGCCATCGAAGTTACGATTGCCAGATAGAACTGCTGTCGCGTATAAATCACGATCAATAATTTCATCTCGAATAACAGGATCAAGTGCACCAGACATACCATTACAAGTAGTACATGCAAAACCCACAATACCAAAACCAAGTGCTTCAAGCTCGCTTAATAGACCAGCTTCCTTTAAGTAAAGTTCTGCGACCTTTGAGCCTGGTGCAAATGATGTTTTAACCCAAGGCTTACGAATTAAGCCAAGCTTATTTGCTTTACGTGCCACTAATCCAGCAGCAACAACATTGCGTGGATTGGAAGTATTTGTACAAGATGTAATTGCAGCGATAATAACCGCGCCATCAGGCATTCTACCTTCAGCTTCTTCAGCTTTCGCTTTGTCCAAGTCCTTTGCAATGCCGCTTGATACAAGATCAGCAGTTGCTAGTCGACGATGGGGGTTTGATGGGCCAGCCAGATTACGCTCAACTAACGATAAATTAAAGGTTAGAACTCGCTCATAGTTTACATCAACTAGATCATCTGCCCAAAGACCTGTTTCTTTAGCGTAGTGTTCAACTAAAGCTACTTGCTCAGGTTCACGACCTGTGAGCTTCAAGTAATCAATGGTTTGCTCATCAATATAGAATAAACCTGCTGAAGCGCCATATTCAGGTGTCATATTAGAAATTGTTGCGCGATCTCCAATGGTTAAACTCTTAGTACCCTCACCAAAAAACTCAAGGTAAGCTGAGACTACTTTTTGGTTACGTAAGAACTCAGTGATTGCTAAAACCACGTCCGTTGCAGTAATACCCTCCTGGCGTCTACCAGTAAGTTCAACACCAATAATATCTGGTACGCGCATCATCGATGGCAAGCCCAGCATAACAGTTTCAGCTTCTAATCCGCCCACACCTATTGCCATAACACCTAATGCATCAATGTGTGGCGTGTGTGAATCAGTACCAACACAGGTATCAGGAAATGCAATACCTTCACGAGCTTGAATAACAGGCGACATTTTTTCCAAATTAATCTGGTGCATAATGCCGTTACCTGCAGGAATTACATCAACATTCTGAAAAGAAGTTTTGCACCATTCAATAAAATCAAAACGGTCTTTATTTCGGCGATCTTCAATAGCGCGGTTTTTCTCAAATGCATCTGGGTCAAAACCAGGCGACTCTACTGCCAGTGAATGATCAACAATTAACTGAGTTGGAACCACCGGATTAACTTTAGAAGGATCACCACCTTGATCTGCAATTGCATCACGCAGGCCAGCTAAATCAACTAAAGCAGTTTGCCCTAAAATATCATGACACACCACACGAGCTGGATACCAAGGAAAGTCTAAATCTTGTCTATTCTCGATCAGTTGTTTGAGTGAATCTGTAAGCATTTCTGGTTGACAGCGACGAACAAGTTGTTCAGCTAGAATGCGAGAAGTATAAGGAAGTTTGGCATAAGCACCTGGTGTTATATCTTCAATTGCTTGACATGTGTCGAAGTAATCTAAATCTGTGCCATCAAGGTTTTTTCGGTAATTGGTGTTCATTATTATTTTCCTTTAGTATTGCTAATTATTCACTAGCCACGGTCAGCTAAAGCGACAAATTCAAGATTCTCAGGGCCAATATAGTTGGCCGATGGGCGAATAATTTTTCCATCTTGGCGTTGCTCAATCACATGAGCGCCCCAACCTGTAGTTCGTGCAATAACAAATAGTGGTGTAAACATTGCTGTTGGAACGCCCATTTGCTCATAAGAAACTGCTGAGAACCAATCTAGATTTGGAAACATTTTCTTTTCGTCCATCATGACTGTTTCAATACGCTCAGCAACATCAAACATAGTCATATTTTTATTAGACTCAGATAGTTGTTTTGCAACACGCTTGATCACTTCGTTACGTGGGTCAGACACGGTGTAAACAGGATGCCCAAAGCCAATAATAATTTCTTTACGAGCCATTCGTTCACGAATATCTGCCTCAGCTTGATCAGCATCTTTATAGCGCTTTTGGATTTCAGAGGCAACTTCATTTGCTCCACCATGCTTTGGTCCGCGTAATGCACCAATAGCACCTGTAATACAAGAGTGAATATCTGATCCAGTACCTGCGATGACACGACCTGCAAATGTTGAAGCATTAAACTCATGCTCTGCATAAAGTATCAAAGAAATATGCATGGCTTTTACCCATTCTTCGCAAGGTGATTCACCATGAAGCATGTGTAAGAAATGCCCACCAATTGAATCATCGTCAGTTTCTGTCTCAATGCGTTTATTATTATGGCTAAAGTGGTACCAATAGACTAGCATTGAACCAAAGCTTGCCATAATACGATCTAAAGCAGCACGGGTTTCTTCCTCAGGATGATCATCTTTTTCTGTCATGCAAGTACCCATAACAGAACAACCTGTTCGCATTACATCCATCGGGTGTGCTGATTTTGGAATATTCTCTAAAATCGTTTTGACGGCAGATGGCAATCCACGCATGCCTTTTAATTTAGCTTTATAAGATTTCAGCTGTGAAATTGTTGGTAAGGTACCATGAATAATAAGATATGCAATCTCTTCAAATTCAGCTTTTTCTGCAAAATCAAGAATATCGTAACCACGATAATGTAAGTCATTACCTGTGCGTCCAACTGTACAAACAGCGGTATTTCCTGCTGTAGTACCTGAAAGGGCTACTGATTTTTTTGGCTTAAAACCTGGTGTTGTTTGTTTTATATCACTCATTATGATTTATCCTCATTTGCAAATAGTTGGTCTAATTTTTGTTCATACTCATGGTATCCAAGAAAGTCATATAATTCCATACGTGTCTGCATAGTATCTACAACATCTTTCTGATGACCATCTGCCTTAATATGCTCATAGACATTAAGTGCTGCTTTACTCATCGCACGAAATGCACTCAATGGATAGAGCTGTAATTTGACACCAACAGAAGAAAGCTCTTCAGATGTAAATAAAGGCGTTGCTCCAAATTCTGTGATGTTGGCCAATACAGGTACATCAACCGCTTTAACAAATTGATCATACTGCTCTAATGTATTAATAGCTTCTGGAAATATCATATCAGCACCAGCTTCTACACAGGCTATTGCACGTTCAATAGCAGACTCAATGCCTTCAACTGCTAGTGCGTCTGTTCGTGCCATAATCACAAAATCTGAATCAGTCTTTGCATCTACAGCCGATTTAACACGGTCAACCATTTCTTGTTGACTGATGATTGCTTTATTAGGACGATGGCCACATCGCTTTTGCATAACCTGATCTTCAATATGAACAGCGCCAGCACCCGCACGAGTAAATTCACGAACACATCTGGCGATATTAAAAGCGCCACCCCAACCTGTATCAATATCAACCAATAATGGCAACTCAGTTGCATCTGTAATACGATAAGTATCTTCTAATACATCTTTCATGGTTGTAATACCAAGATCGGGAATACCCATTGAGCAAGCAGCCACGCCACCACCTGAAAGGTATATAGCTTTATGACCAACTTTTTCTGCCATGATGGCTGAGTAGGCATTTACTGCACCTACGACTTGTAATGGGTTGTTATCTTCTACAGCTTTACGAAACGCTTTACCTGCACTCATACTCATATTATTCCTCGATTTTTTCTTTGTCTAATAAATTTTTTACAATTTTCCATGCGCCACTAATGTGTCTACGCATTAATATTTCTGCTAACTCAGGGTCTCTATTATTAATAGCATCAACAATAGCATAATGATCATGCAGTGCTGGTTCTACTCGAAATGGCATTTGACTACTACGATGACGACACATTCTTAATACCTGATACAACTTATTGTTTAAATAATCAATCAACCACTGGTTTTGACATTTGGAAAAAATATAATAATGAAAATCCAAGCTACCTTCTTGTTGTAAATAGCGTTTACCTTCTGATTGCTTAATAGATGACTCATGTTTTTCCAATAACCGATACAGGTTGTCAATGTCAGACTGCGACATAGCAACACAAGCCAATCTTGTTGCAAACCCTTCCATTGCTTCACGCATTTGATACACATCTTGCATCATAGCAAAGTCCAGAGTGATAACTCTAGAGCCAGAGTGTGGACGACGATCCACCAGATTAATAGATTCTAACTTGTGCAAGGCTTCGCGCAATGGGCCACGACTAATGTCATACGATTTAGCAAGGCCTGCTTCACCTATCTTTTGCCCTTGCGGAATAACGCCCGTAATGATATCTTCTTTAATCTGCTGGAATACATGCTCAGATAGAGTGTCTTGTTTTATAGCCTGTAAAGCATTAATACTCATATTGTCAACAATAATTAAAATAATAAATCAAATTTAGCCAAATTCTACTAAATTAATTAACTATTGTCAACAATGATAAAATAAAAAATCACTATCTGAAAATTCAGGCAAAAAAAATGACGCTTAGGCGTCATTTTTAATAAAAATAAATTTAATTAAGTGTTATTCTTGAACTTCACTTACTTCGTCAACACCTTCGTCAACAGAGGCTACAGATAATTCTGCCTTAACTTCTTCAGCAGTTTCAGCATCATGAGCTTTCTGCTGTGCGGTTAATTCTTGCTCCATAGCATATTCTTCAGTTAAGATTGAAGCATTAACAAGGCCCGCTTCAATTTCTCTAAGTGCTACTACAGTCGGCTTATCTTTACCAACATCTAAAGTTGATCTATAGCCGCCTGAGCTCAATTGGTGGGCACGTTTTGCAGCAACTAATACCAATTCAAAACGATTATCTACAAAATCCAAACACTCTTCAACAGTTACTCTTGCCATAATACTCTCTAACTTTTAGTTATGATAAAATCAATCAATTTTACACGAAAAATAACAGGTGCAATATTTTATGGAAAGACTAATTGTTTTAGATACTGAAACTACTGGCATCGAACCTTCTGAAGGGCATCGCATTATTGAAATTGGCTGTACTGAGATCATTGACAGGGAAATTACTGAGAATAATGAATACCATCAATACATCCAACCTGAGCGCAATGTAGGTGATTCAGTACGAATTCATGGTATCACAGATAAATTTCTAACTGGAAAGCCTAAATTTGAAATAGTTGTTAACGAATTTATGGAATACATCAAAGGTGCTACCTTAATTATTCATAACGCGCCATTTGACTTAGGCTTTCTAAATCATGAGTTAAAGATATTTGGATCTGATGAACGCATTGAAGACCACTGTACAATTATCGACACACTAGAACTTTCTAGGCAGCAACGCCCAGGCACACTTCACAATCTAGATTCCTTGTGTCGCCGTTTTGAAATTGATGCCAGTGCCCGAACTGTTCATGGCGCATTACTGGATGCTCAAATTCTTGCGCAAGTTTACCTAGCCATGACTGGCGGCCAATCTACTTTATTTAGCAACGATGGGTCATCTAATGAACAAGATCAGAAAAACCAAAAAATTATTCGAGTAAACACTGACATTGGTAAAATTAAAGTTGTGCAAGCTAATGAGCAAGAGCTCGAAGCACATAATAATTACTTTTCACAAGCATAGTCATTAAGGGTTTTTCATGATATACCAAGGTTTAAGAGAATTTATTGCTGAGCTTGAAAAGTGAGGTAAACTAAAACATATTACCACTGAAGTAGATGATGATATTGACGTGAAAGATTGGAAAGAAGTTATCTGGGCAATGACAACTCGCATTGATGCCACTAACAAGCTTTCTGGTGAGACTGATCGAGAATGGGGCGTACCTATTGTGATGTCATTCAAAGAATTGATGACATTTGGCAAGCGTTGGAAGTTGACTAATTACAAAAAATCCTAAATTTAGCCATTTACAATTCAGCTTAACAAAGTATAATTCTTTTTTTTCGGAGTATAGCGCAGTTTGGTAGCGTACCTGGTTTGGGACCAGGTGGTCGGGGGTTCAAATCCCTCTACTCCGACCAAAATTATAAATAGCATTGTTTTAGTACTATTTTTTTGCGCCCTTAGCTCAGCTGGATAGAGCAACGGCCTTCTAAGCCGTAGGCCTCAGGTTCGAATCCTGAAGGGCGCACCACATTATGGCGGGAATAGCTCAGTTGGTAGAGCCCTGGATTGTGATTCCGGTGGTCGCGGGTTCGAGCCCCGTTTCTCGCCCCACTACTCTTAAGGGTTTTAACCCTTTTTTTCAATTTTCTGATTACTGTTTATGTAACTCATGTGTAACCACACAAGAGAGAATTTTGACGTTCATACAAAAGCTTGACTGTGTAAATATGAGTCAAGTATTGGATTTGATAAACCTCAAAATCCTCTCTAGAATTAATAGATTAATGTATTAATTTATAGTAGGTGTTTTGCCCCGAGTGTGAATTACTTGATATTGAGTTGACTTACGAGTAAAGTAGTGGCAAGAAAAATTAACTTGGTATAAATGATGGAAATTCTAGCGGGAGTATTTTTAATTTTAATGGTGGCATTTGCAGTGATCTCTTATCCAATGATTTCGGCAGCTAGGAATGCCAAGAAGCAAGCTAAAGAAGGGGAGTAATTATGAAGATATTATTACTAACTCTATTTCTATCATTTAGCTCTATTGGTATTTCTTATGCTGACTTTCAAAATGGAATGAATGCGTTTGATAAAGGTGAATATAAAATCGCACTTAAAGAATTTAAACCTTTAGCTAATCGTGGTGATATTGATGCACAATATATTTTAGGTGTTATGTATGACGATGGAAAAGGTGTAACCAAAGATAATAAACAAGCAATTAAGTGGTATCGTAAAGCCGCCGATCAAGGTGACATTGATGCGCAAAATAATTTAGATGCAATTTATGAAATTGTGGTGTGTGATGCGTCATGATGGCGAGTCTTTAAGTATTTTGTTACAAATATCTATACTAGATATATTTGTGTGTAGATTGATTAGCATTTACTTGCGATCTACTTAAGTCTATCTGAAACAAAGTCAATAAAACTTTTCACTTTAGCAGGCATATACTGTCTACTTGGATACACGATAAATACGTCGATTACAATAGGCTGATAATCACCAAATAATTCTATTAATTCACCTTTTTTAATTTCTTCTCTTAGGTTGAACAGTGGTAATCTAGTGATACCTTGACCTGCTATGCACAATTCTAATGCCATTTGCTCATTGTTGGTCAATGTATGACTTTTAATTGTCGCCCTGGTCTCTTTCTTTGTGTTGGGACTTATGTAGCGCCAAATGTTGTATTGTGGAATATGGTTAAGGCCAATTGTTTTATGCTTACTAAGATCTTTTGGGTGGACTGGAAAGCCGTATTTTTCTAAATATTTTGGCGAGGCAAGCGTCGCTATTTTGGAAGAGTGAATTTTTCGACTAATAAGGTTTGAGTCTTCTAACTTAATTGCACCTCGAAACACCAAATTAAAGCCTTCACCAACTATATCAACATACCTACCTTCTAAATTTAGCTCTATATTAACTTTAGGATACTTATCCATATATTCTAATATTAACGGCTGTAATTTATATATCCCAAAACTTACTGGGCAGCTTATTTTTAAATTACCTTGTGGCTCTAGTCTTTGCCCTTCAAGTTGCTGTTCTACTGCTTTCGCCTCATTAATAATATTTACACATTGGCGATAATATAATTCACCTTCTGGGGTGAGACTTATTGTTCGAGTCGTTCTATTTAATAACAATACACCGAGTCTGGATTCAAGCCGGTTAATTACCTTGCTTAAGTGAGATGTGCTATGGCCTGAGAGTCTTGCAGCACTAGAAAATCCATTACTATCAACAACCATTGTAAATATGACCATTCCGTCTAATATTTTGGCGTTCATAAGATGGTTTTATTAGAAGTCATATGGAAATAGTAAATGATAAATATAGTATTAATGGTCAATTTTATACAATATATAATGTTAGCTCTTACTTAAAAGGAAATATAATGAAAAACGTAATGAATTCTAAAGGTCAGCCTCATGTTGTTGATATATCTGCAAACGAAACAAAATATATTTGCCAGTGCGGTATGACTAGTACACCACCATACTGCGATGGCACCCATCAAGGGAGTGATATTGAGCCATTAGCATATACAGCTACTGAAGATGAGCAACTATATATTTGTGGTTGTGGAAAGTCTACTGGAAAGCCTTTTTGTGATGGCTCTCATCAGACGATTTAAAATATTTTATAAAAAATAAAAAAAGGAGAATTATATGGATGACCAGGCAAAATTATTACTAAGAATAACTGTTGGATTTACCATGCTATTTCATGGCATCGCTAAATTTAATGGCATTGGTTTTATTAGTGGAACACTAGCTGGAATTGGACTTCCAGAGATTATCGCAAATGGCGTGTATATTGGTGAAGTACTTGCACCATTAATGGTTATTGTTGGATTGTATACTCGAATTGGTGGATGGCTGATGGCTATCAATATGCTATTTGCAATTGGCTTGATGCACTCTCAACAAATATTCACATTAACAGAACAAGGCGCTTGGGCTATTGAATTACAAGTTCTGTATCTATCAGCAGCTGTAGTAATTGCTTTGTTAGGTAGTGGAAAGTTTGCACTAAAGGCTGACTAATTTTTTTTCAAGTAGCTGTTATGTTGCCAATGATATGACAACTAGAGACTTTCTAATCTTTAATTAGAATATTAAAAAAGGTGCTTAGGCGCCTTTTTTAACACCCATAATAAGTTGATTTGTGAATATAATGATTGGAAAAAATAAACTAGCACAAACGGGAGTAAGCTATGGATTCAAGAGTAGAAGTAACAGATATTAAAATGCCATTTTTCTCAATGGTATGGTTCATGGTTAAATGGGCGGTAGCATCAATTCCAGCGATTATAATCCTATGGTTTTTGTTTATGTTGTTTGGTGGTTTAATGGGTAGCTTTTCTCGTTATTAATAAACACCTTAAGCTTAGCAATTTTTAGGTTTCTATACCCATCTCACGCAACATTAAATAGGCTTCAAGATCATCACATCCACCTACATGTTTATCCGCTAAGAATACTTGTGGGTAAGTAAGCTCGTCAGGTGCCATACTAAGCATATCGTCATTTTTCCATTTAATTTCATCGACTAAACGAACCTCATATTTAACACCATCTTCATCCAGCATCTTTTTTGCTCGGCTACAATATGAGCAATTAGGTTTAGTCCAGATAATATTTTTCATTGTTAATCCTTTAAGGGTTAGTCGCAAAAATTCGATTAACATCTTGCTCATCAAAAAATAAATGCTCGTTGCAAATCTCATTATGTATGGCTATTTCTCCGCGCTCTTTGAGTAAGTCGCGCGCATCTTGTTCACCTAAATCATAGATGATTTTTTCAAACCGCTCTTTGTTTTGCTCACATTCATAGCCCACCCAATCAGCATTAAATAACTGTAAAGTCTCTTCATGAAATAAACGATGTAGTAAAGACTCTGCATCCAAACTAATTAATTCGTCTTGGGTAATGGTGTCAGATAAAGTCCCAACCCTATGCCAGCCCTCAGAGTCATGCTGATCTGCCTCTGGCATTTTTTGTAATAACATAGCACAAAGATTTTCCTGAGTTGAACTCACCCACAATCTAGACTCTAACTGTTCTGACTGAAAAAAGTAATCTTCAAAAGTTGCTATTAAGCCTTTTTGGTTTATAGGTACTAACGATTGAAAACTATGGTCTGTTTGAGAATTGTACAAAGTGGCAACAATCTGACCTTCGCCTAAAATTTTATCCAAAGAGTCATCCTCTTCAATAATGCTATCTGATCTAACCATGCCGCGGATCTTAAGATCACTCGTTACCTCAACTAATAATAAACTGACAATGCCACTACCTTGAACTTGTAAGGTCAGCTTGCCCTTGTGTTTAATGCCATTAGCCAAAAAAATAGCCAAAGCGCTAAGCTCACCAAATAATTGCCTTACAAGTACACTATAGCCACGATTTTGGATCATATCTTGCCAAGTATCAATCAGTGATAAATGTTGGCCACGGATATCTAAGTCTTTAAATAAAAATCTGTTAATTGTATTCATAGGTATGATTTTAATTTATACCTAGGGATACAAGTAAAAAAGTGATAGAAAGAAAAATTACCATTAAAGTCGACAATCAGCTCTTAATTGATGCCTTGGTCGAAGCAACTGAATTATCTAAGCAAACTCTTAAAAGTGCATTGGATAAAGGCTGTGTTTGGCTAAAAACAGACAAACAAATTAGTAGAATTAGACGCATTAAAAAACCATTAAAAATAGGCAATGAAGTCTTTATTTACTGGAATGAAGAAATTTTATCCTCAGTCCCTACTCAGCCGACTTTAATACTAGATAAAAAAAGTTATAGCATTTGGTTTAAGCCTGCTGGAATTTTTTCTCAGGGCTCAAAGTGGGGAGATCATTGCTCATTAACTCGATTGGTTGAAAAGATGCTAGATCGCCCTAGCTTTTTAGTGCACAGGCTTGATCGTGCAACTAGCGGGCTGATGATAGTTGCCCATTCAAAGGCTATGGCTAGAGATTTTTCAAAACTATTTGCTGATAGACTAATTAAAAAAACCTATCTGGCAATAGTTTCGGGAAGTTTTCCCGTTGAGAATATTAGTCTAGATGATGATATCGATGACAAGCATGCATTAAGTCATATCACTAAACTGGCAGAAAGCCAAGAAAAAACATTACTTAGTATTCACATTGAAACAGGCAGAAAACATCAAATTAGAAAGCATCTTAGTGGTTTTAATTTCCCAGTTATTGGTGATCGACTATATAGTGATGCAAAAAAAGACCACCTAGAAGACTTACAATTACAGGCGGTTAATTTGGTTTTTAACTGTCCAATTAATCAGCAAAAAATTGACTTGTTACTATCTAAAGATATTCAGCTACAACTTTAATTAAGAGCAGTCTTGCTCTATTTCTCTATCCCAGATGGCAGGGATAATAATTCTCAAACACTCACTCACAGAAATCTCGGCACAAATAGAAGATTCATCCATTCTCTGATGCTTGTGCTTTTCAGGTGCTGATGAAGTAATTAGAGAAGTGCTTTTTTTGATCTTCACAGCCCGATAACAGTAACAGCGTTAATATGAAAATTTTAATCATTAAACTTAATGTAACTCATTAAATTCTAATTAGGACAGAAACACTTGTTATAAGGGTTTGATATTCATATCTAAAACAACAATCGTCGTTTATAATTATTAATTTAACTAAATACAAATGCGCAAGGATAAATTATGGATTTTATTTTACAGAACTGGCTAACTATTTTAATTTTTGCTATTGTTGTGATCTGGGCTATTGGCATCTACAATAAGCTTGTCTCTTACAAAACTCAATACCAAAATGGCTTTGAGCAAATAAGCGTACAACTCAAACGTCGCCTGGATCTTATTGGTAATTTAGTGGACGCTGCTAAAAAGTACATGGAGCATGAAAAAGAAACGCTAATGGCAGTAACTCAAGCCCGATCAGGACTTTTAAATGCAACTCAAGCAGCTGAAAAAAACCCTGGTGATGTAAATGCTATGGCCACTTTAGCTACTTCGCAAGTTACTCTTGATAGTGCTATGGGTGGCTTCAATTTAAAAATGGAAGATTATCCAGATTTAAAAGCCAGCGAAAACATGCAGCAATTATCTGAAGAAATAACAACCACAGAAAACCGAATTGCAGCAGCGCGACAAGGATATAACGATCTAGTGCAAAAATTTAACGAATACAAAAAATCTTTCCCAACGGTTATGCTTGCTGGTATGTTTGGATTTGGTGATAATGCCAAAAATTTAGAATTTAGTGAGAGTATTGAACAGCTAAATGAAGCGCCAAAAAATTTATTTGGTTAATCACATATCGATTTCGTAAGCAACTATGGATTTTAGAGAGCACCAAGATAATGCCAGGAAAAACAGTCGAATAATTTGGGTTTTGTATGTTTTATTATTACTTTTTTCATCTTTTTTAATTGGATGGACATTTGTTGTTGGGTTAAATTTGGCCGAGCTGTACCAGCCTGGTTATGAGCAATATAGTTTCTGGGAGAAGTTTAGTCTAAGCAATGCCTTTATTTTCAACAGCAATATTAGGCAGTTAGAAACCTTAGCAGGATTTTCTGCCACTGCATTTATTGTGCAAGGTTTGGCAACACTTATTGGTTTTTTTAAAAAATCAAATGGCCACAAAGTTGCGCTTGCCTTTAATGGCGAATTAATTACTGAAGACAATGCCGACGAACTAGGCGCAAAACAAGCACTTAATATTGTAACCGAACAAGCGCTAGCAGCCAACATACCAACACCCAGTTTTTATCTAATACCAGAAGAAGGTATCAATGCATTCGCTGCAGGAAAAAAAGCAGAAAATGCCATTGTGGCAATTACTCATGGTGCACTTGTGCACTTTAATCGCGCAGAGCTATCAGGAGTTATCGCTCATGAAATTGGCCATATTGTCAATCAAGATATCAAGCTTAACATTCAAATATCAGCTTTTGTTTTTGGTTTTACCGCGCTTTTCTTTTTAGCTAGATTTATTTTTTATAGTGCCATACACAACCGTAGAATGGATATGCGTGCAAAACTTTTTATGTTTGTCGCAGCAGTTATTATTGCTATTATCGGTATGCTAACAGTATGGATGGGTAGAATTTTACAAGCAGCCATGAGTAGACAGCGCGAATACTTAGCAGATGCCTCAGCCGTTCAATTTACCCGCTATCCCGAAGGTCTAGTTCAAGCATTTGAAGTATTAAAAAATGGTAAAAAATCCACTAAGATGGAAAACCCATCTTCTAAAGAGTATGCTCATGCTATGATGTTTGGCATTGGTGGCGAGCTATTTGCCACTCATCCGCCTCTTGATGAGCGTATAAAACGTATTCAAAATAACTCTTAATTCCTATGGCTATTGACATTAAATCTGAAGATGAAATTAACAAAATGCGTGTTGCTGGACGTTTGGCTGCCGATGTTTTAGACATGATTACACCTCATGTAAAAGCTGGAATAAGTACTGACGAGCTTGATAAAATTTGCCATGATTACATCATTAATGAACAAGGAGCCATCCCTGCTCCACTTGACTATCATGGGTTTCCAAAGTCTATCTGTACTAGTGTTAACAACGTGGTTTGTCATGGCATTCCATCAGATAAATTACTCAAAAAAGGTGATATTGTTAATATTGATATCACCGTCATTAAAGACGACTATCATGGCGATACATCTAAGATGTTTGTCATTGGCAAAGCCAGCGTTAAAGCTCAACGTATTTGTCGTGTTGCACAAGAGTGTCTGTATATTGGCATTAAACTGGTTAAGCCAGGTCTTAAACTGGGTGAGATTGGTAAAGCTATTGGTGCACATGCTCAAAGTAATAACTATTCAATTGTGCATGATTACTGTGGCCATGGAATCGGTCTTAAGTTTCATACAGAGCCTCAGGTTATGCATTATGACGATGGCCATGTCGAGGATAGCCCTACTCTAAGAGAAGGCATGACATTTACCATTGAGCCTATGGTTAATATTGGTAGTTTTGAGGTAGCCACTTCCAATGTTGATGGCTGGACAGTTACCACCAAAGATCGCTCTTTATCGGCACAATGGGAACACACAATTTTAGTGACTAAAGATGGCTATGAAATCCTTACACTTAGAGTCGAAGAGGACATCTAATCTCGTAGTTGATTATGCTAAAATAAGTGTTTTTATTGTCATCTCAATCTAAGCATTGAAAAACCTAAGAAAATATTTTATTTCCGGCCTACTTTTTTGGATTCCATTAGGTCTTAGTATTGTTGTTATTAAGTTCTTTTTAGAGCTTGTAAACGATATTGTGCCGCCCGAATATTTACCCGAAGCCTTATTCCATCTTGATAGTGTCGTTCCTGGCTCTGGCATTGTTTGGGTTATTTTAATTATTGTTGTTACTGGCGCTCTAGTCAGTAACTTTATTGGTCGCAAGCTGGTTGAAATTTGGGAAAAAATACTCAATAGAATTCCTGGTTTTAGAGGTATTTATAACGCCTTAAAACAACTTTCTGACACGGTTCTTAGCCCTTCTGGTAACAGCTTTAAAAAAGCACTATTAGTTGAATATCCACGCAAAGGTATGTGGACTATTGCCTTTCAGACAGGTGATTATCAAGGTGAAATTGCTCAAAAAATTGGCCAGGAATTAGTCAACATTTACGTACCAACCACTCCTAACCCAACCTCTGGATTTTTCATCATGCTACCTAAAAGTGATGTTATCGAACTAGACATGAGCGTGGATGAAGCATTTAAATTTATTATCTCTACTGGGGTTGTAGAGCCCAGCAGACCATCAAACTGATTTACAAAGGATAAAACTATGAGAACCAACTATTGCGGCGAACTAAACAAAGAAAATATTGATCAAACTGTCGAAATTTGCGGCTGGGTCAATCGTCGTCGTGACCATGGTGGTGTTATCTTCCTGGATATGCGTGACAAGCGTGGCATTGCTCAAGTTGTTATCAACCCTGATAATGCTGATTTTTCTACTGCTGAAAGTATTCGCAATGAGTTTGTACTTAAAATTACAGGCACCGTTATTGCTCGTGCTGATGGTTTAGCTAATCCCAAACTTGCCTCAGGTGATATTGAAATTGTTGCTGATCATATCCAAATCCTTAATACCTCTAAACCAGTTCCTTTTCAGATTGATGCAACTGATACTTCTGAAGAAGTGCGATTAAAGTATCGCTATCTAGATCTTCGTAACGATGCTATGCAAAAACGCATGCGTCTTCGCTCTAAAGTAACGCATTTTATGCGTGAGTTTATGGATAACAATGATTTTTTAGATATTGAAACCCCTTTTCTAACTAAAGCCACACCAGAAGGTGCACGTGATTACTTAGTACCTTCACGTACTCATCCAGGTGAGTTTTTTGCTCTACCTCAATCTCCACAATTATTTAAACAGTTGTTGATGATGTCTGGTTTTGAGCGCTACTATCAAATCGTTAAATGTTTTAGAGATGAAGATTTACGTGCTGACCGTCAGCCTGAATTTACTCAGCTTGATATTGAAGCTTCATTTATGAATGAAGATGAGATCATGGCGATGATGGAAGAAATGACTCGCGGCATGTTTAAAAATGTGATTGATGTTGATTTAGGCGACAAATTCCCAAGTATTACTTATGCTGATGCGATGCATACTTATGGCGTTGATCGTCCTGATATGCGTATTCCAATGCAAATGACAGACATGGATGAACTAATGCAAGGCGTAGACTTTAAAGTATTCTCTGGTCCTGCTGCTAGCAAAGGTTCTCGTGTTGCGGCTTTGCGCGTACCAGGTGGCTCTTCTATTAGTCGTAAACAAATTGACAAATACACCAAATACGTAAGTATTTATGGCGCTAAAGGTTTGGCTTATATCAAACTTAATGAAGATGGTCCTGCCTCCCCTATTTTAAAATTCTTAGGTGATGAAGTTACCGCTAAAATTATTGAATTGACCGGCGCTCAGACGGGCGATATTATTTTCTTTGGTGCTGATAAAACTAAAATTGTAAATGAAGCACTCGGCAACTTGCGTGAGCAGTTGGCCAAAGACTTAGACTTATATAATAAAAAATGGGCGCCAATTTGGGTGGTCGACTTTCCAATGTTTGATCAAAATGATGATGGCTCACTTAGTGCTATTCATCACCCATTTACAGCACCAACTGTTGACACAAAAACTTTAGAAAAAACTGCATCAACTGCATTATCTAAAGCTTATGATTTAGTCATTAATGGCTCTGAAGTAGGTGGTGGATCAATTCGCATACATCAGGTTGAAATGCAGCATACTGTGTTGAAACTTTTAGGTATTTCTGATGAAGAGGCACAAGATAAATTTGGCTTCTTATTAGATGCACTAGAGTATGGCTGCCCTCCTCATGGTGGTATGGCATTTGGTCTAGATCGTTTGGTAATGATCATGACTGGTTGTGATTCAATTCGCGATGTAATCGCCTTTCCTAAAACACAAACAGCTGCTTGCTTATTAACAAATGCACCTGCCAGTGTTTCAAGAAAAGTGCTTAGAGAATTAAGCGTGCAAGTGAGTTTAGCTAAAAAAGATTAAACCTGTGCAAAGTATTACCGAACAAATCAAGATAGCACTAACGGCCAATAATGCCGTCTTAGTTGCGCATTATTATGTCAGTGCTGAGTTGCAAACCTTAGCTGAAGAGACGGGTGGTATTGTTTCTGATTCTTTAGAGATGGCGCGTTTTGGTCAAAACTGCGATGCTGATACTATTGTGGTTGCAGGTGTTAAATTCATGGGGGAAACGGCTAAAATCCTTTCTCCAGAAAAAACTGTATTAATGCTTGATGAAAATGCAACTTGTTCTTTAGATCTTGATTGCCCGATTGAAGAATTTTCAAAATTTTGTGATCAGCATCCTGATAGAACTGTCGTAGTCTATGCCAATACTTCTGCCGAAGTTAAAGCGAGAGCTGATTGGGTAGTTACCTCTGGTAGCGCCTTAAAAGTAGTTGAATACCTTAAAGAACAAGGCAAAAAAATTCTTTGGGCGCCTGATAAACACTTAGGTAATTATGTTCAGCAAGAAACTGGTGCTGACATGTTAATTTGGCAAGGCTCTTGTGTGGTTCATGAGCGATTTAAAGCGGATGCATTGGCTATTTTAAAAAAACACCACCCTCAAGCTTGCGTTTTAGTACACCCTGAATCGCCACAATCTGTGGTTGATTTAGCTGATGTTGTTGGCTCAACAACAGTACTTATTAATGCTGTGCGAGATCGTGATGAACAAACATTTATTGTCGCAACAGATAATGGAATTTTCCATAAGATGCGTGAAGTGGCACCTCATAAATCACTTATCGAAGCCCCAACTGCTGGCCAAGGCGCTCATTGCGAGTCTTGTGCCCACTGTGAATGGATGGCGATGAACACATTAGATAATTGCTTAAGTTCGCTCAATACTGGTAACAACGAAATACTAATCGATCCATCAGTTAATCAAAAAGCAAAAGAATCTATACAAAAATTACTCAACTTTACTGCATAAAGTTGACCTATTAAAAGTAAAATTTAACACTCATATTCACTGGAGAAAACACCATGGCAGGACATAGTAAATGGCACAATATTCAACATCGTAAAGGTGCGCAAGACGCTAAGCGTGGCAAAGTATTTACTAAACTGATTAAAGAAATTGTCATCGCTGCTAAAGCGGGTGGTGGTGTGATTGAAAACAACCCAGGCCTTAGAATGGTGATCGATAAAGCATTGGCTTCAAACATGAAGCGTGATACTATTGAAAGCGCAGTTAAGCGTGGTAGTGGCGACTTAGAAGGCGAAAACTATGATGAGGTGCGTTACGAAGGTTATGGTCTTGCGGGCACTGCAATCATGGTTGACACCTTAACCGATAATCGCAATCGTACTGTTGCTGATGTGCGTCATGCTTTTACCAAGCATGGTGGCAATCTTGGCACTGATGGCTCAGTCTCTTATCTGTTCACCAAACAAGGATTTATCAGCTTCGCCACTGGTGGTGATGAAGATCAAATTATGGAGATATCACTTGATTCAGGTGCACAAGACGTTGTTACCAATGATGACGGATCTATTGACGTGATCACTACTCCTGAAGAGTTCTTTACCGTTAAAGATGCATTGGCAGATGCCGGTTTAGAATCTGTCCATTCACAAGTAACCATGGAGCCTTCTATTCGTGTTGAGTTAAATCTGCAAGATGCAGAAAAATTTATGAAACTCATTGAGCGTCTAGAAGATTTAGACGATACACAAGAGGTATATCACAATGCTGATATTTCAGACGAGGTTATGGCGCAATTATGATTCACATTCATCAAGGTATTAGCGCATTAGGTGCTTTTAAAACTCAATCTTTACAGTTAAAAATTACCCAAGCCCAAGTAGGATTAAAACTTCTTGGTGCAGAATTTATTCATTTTGCAGATCTTAATGACAACCTTGATGAAAACAAAACAAAGCAACTAACACAACTACTAAGCTACAGCGAACCTCTAAACATTAATAACGCTATATCTAGTATTGTCGTAATCCCAAGACTAGGCACCATTTCCCCTTGGTCTTCAAAAGCAACTGATATTATGCATTTGTGTGATATGACTCAAATCAAGCGCATAGAGCGTGCAGTTGTTTACCACTTTGATTCCAAAATTAAAAATCAATCAGCTGTTCTAGCTTGTGTCATGGACAAAATGACTGAATCAGAATTAAGCTCGATGGATGAAGCACATACAATTTTTGATAATTTTGAGCCTCGACCTTTTTCTAATGTTGACATCCTTAATCAAGGAAAAATAGCACTAGAGAAAACTAACATTGAACTTGGTCTGGCTTTATCTGACGGTGAGATTGATTATTTGGTTCAAAGCTTTATCAAGCTAGAACGCAATCCTACAGATATTGAACTCATGATGTTTGCCCAAGCAAACTCAGAGCATTGCCGTCATAAAATTTTCAATGCAGATTGGAAAGTTGATGGCGTTGAACAAGCAAAAAGCCTGTTCAGCATGATTCGCAACACTTATCACAAACATCCTGAAGGCTTGTTAAGTGTCTATTCTGACAACTCAGCAGTTATGGCTGGCTCTGAAGGTGAGCGTTTTTATGCGGATAAAAATGGCAAGTACGTCGCCGCTAAAGAGCATAGAGCTATCTTAATGAAAGTTGAAACTCATAATCACCCTACTGCTATTGCTCCGCATCCTGGTGCAGCAACAGGCTCTGGTGGTGAAATTCGTGACGAAGGTGCAACTGGAAAAGGCTCTAAGCCAAAAGTTGGATTATGCGGATTTAGTGTCTCCAATCTAAAAATCAACAAGGCAGGTCAGCCTTGGGAAATTGACAACGGAAAACCTAGTCAAATTGTATCTGCTCTTGATATTATGCTTGAAGGTCCTATTGGTGCTGCTGCTTTTAACAATGAGTTTGGTCGCCCCAATACTTTAGGCTATTTTAGAACCTATGAACAAGCCACACCAGAAGGTGATATTCGTGGCTATCACAAGCCTATTATGCTAGCTGGTGGGCTAGGCCATATTCAAGAACAACACATTAAAAAAGGTGAAATCCCTGTTGGCAGTAAAATTATTGTTTTAGGTGGTCCCGCCATGCTTATTGGACTTGGTGGCGGTGCCGCCTCTAGTATCAAGAGTGGCGATCAAAGTGAGGACTTAGACTTTGCCTCAGTTCAACGTGCCAACCCTGAGATGGAAAGACGCGCCCAAGAAGTGATTGATCGCTGTACAAACCTTGGCAATGAGAACCCTATTATTTCTATTCACGATATCGGTGCAGGTGGATTATCAAATGGACTGCCTGAACTGGTCAATGATTCAGGTCGTGGCGGTCGTTTTGAATTACGCAATATTCCTAATGACGACAATCAAATGTCACCTCTTGAAATCTGGTGCAATGAATCTCAAGAACGCTATGTACTAGCTATCGCGCCTTCTAGTTTGGAAATTTTTAGCGATATTTGTCTACGTGAGCGTGCACCTTTTGCTGTTTTAGGTGAGGCAACTAAAGAGCAAGAGTTGGTACTGAGCGATGAGTTATTTGGCGATATCCCTATCGATATGCCTATGTCAGTTTTACTTGGCAACCCGCCAAAAACTAGCATTGAAGCTATTACTCAAGATATCAATCTTAATCCACTAGATACCAGTAATATCCATCTAGATGAAGCGATTAATAGAATCTTACAGCTTCCTACTGTTGCTAGTAAAAATTTCCTAATTACCATTGGTGATCGAAGTATCACTGGTATGGTTGCACGTGATCAATTTGTTGGCCCATGGCAAGTACCTGTGGCAGATTGCGCGATTAGTATTGCAGATTATGTTGGTTATAAGGGTGAAATCATGTCGCTCGGTGAGCGGACACCTTTAGCTTTGTGTGATGCTAACGCTGCAGCGCGTATGACTATAGGAGAGGCACTTACCAATATGCTGGGTGGTTACGTGGAAGATATTCACGATATTAGCCTTAGTGCTAACTGGATGAGTGCATCAGGTCACACTGGTGAAGATGCAAAGTTATTTGAAGCAGTTAAAGCTGTCGGCATGGATTTGTGCCCTGAATTAGGTTTAACCGTTCCGGTTGGCAAAGACTCAATGAGTATGAAAAGTTCATGGACTGAGGGTGGGCAAGATAAATCAGTCACCTCGCCATTGTCTTTAATTATTACTGCTTTTTCTAAAACACCTGATGTTAGATTGCAAATAACCCCTCTACTTGATACAACAACAGATTCAGAATTATTACTCATTGATTTAGGTCTGGGCCAAAACAGAATGGGTGGTTCATGCTTGGCTCAAGTGTTCAATCAGATTGGAAATATTGCACCAAATCTTGACGATTCAGCCTTATTTAAGCGCTTCTTTACCGTCATTAATCAGCTTAACAAAGACGGTTTAATTAGTGCTTATCATGATCGCTCTGATGGTGGAGTAATCACTACTTTACTAGAAATGGCATTCGCCTCACACACAGGCCTTACCATTAACACAGATGCCAGTATTGAAAGCCTATTTAATGAAGAGCTTGGTTGTGTTATTCAGGTTAAATCTGAAAATAAACATGCCGTTGCTGATGCTTTAAAAGCAGCAGGCATTGCGTCTTGCACCCACTCAATTGCAATGCTTAATAACTCAGATAGTATTGAAATTATCACTAATAACCAAACCATTTATAGCCAGTCTCGCAGCTCTTTGCAAGCGCTTTGGTCAACCACTTCTTACGAGATTGCCAAACTTAGAGACAATCCTGAGTGCGCTCAACAAGAATTTGACGCTATCAGCCAATCAACAGACGGCATTAAAATAGACCTAAATTTTGATCTTAATAAGTCTATCGTTAGTCCTTATATCAAAACCAATATTAAACCAAAAATCGCCATCTTGCGTGAGCAAGGTGTCAACGGCCAAGTAGAAATGGGCGCCGCTTTTGACAAGGCACAGTTTGAGGCGATTGACGTACACATGAGCGACATCCTTTCAGGCAGACTGTCTTTAGATGAATTCAAAGGCTTAGTAGCTTGTGGCGGATTCTCCTACGGCGACGTACTAGGAGCTGGCAGAGGTTGGGCCAGCTCAATCCTTTACAATGCTAGTGCTAAAGACGAGTTTGAAGCCTTCTTTAATCGTGAAGATAGTTTTACTTTAGGGGTTTGCAATGGATGCCAGATGCTTTCAAATCTTACTGAAATCATCCCAGGCTCCCAAAACTGGCCAAGTTTTAATCACAATGTATCTGAACAATTTGAGGCACGCTTCTCAAGTGTTAAGATTAGCGAGTCAAATTCTATTTTCTTAAAAGATATGACTGGCTCAACTCTGCCCATTGTTGTTGCACATGGCGAAGGCAAAGCAATTTTTACTGGCAATACAAACAACATCGCTTTGCAATATGTTGATCATCAAGGTGATATTACTCAAACCTACCCTCACAACCCAAATGGATCAGACTTTGCAACAGCAGGTGTAACCAATGATTCTGGACGAGTCACCATTATGATGCCACATCCTGAGCGTGTATTTAGAGCTGTGCAACATTCACATCATCCAAAAGATTGGAATGAGCGTAGCCCGTGGATGAGAATGTTTGAAAATGCTAGAGCTTGGGTTGATTAACCAATAAAACACGTCTAAAAAGAAATGTGCCATAGAAGTTAGAGCTAAATGCTTGATTGATAACTCGTTAAATCTATATCTGCTGCGAGCTCTCGAATTGGTATCAAAGCTTGATAAGCACTAGATGAAAACCAATTGTCTAAAGCTAGCTGATTGGGAAATCGAATAATGACATTATCTAAATGCTTATTCTCTCCAGATAAGTTCTTTAATTTCTGACCACGAAAAACAAGCTCACCGCCCCAAGGGCTGATAGTATCAAGTACTTTACTGCGATATTCAGCCCATTTAACTTTATCTTTAATGGTGATATTACCAATGACATAAGCCTCTTGCATATTTCATCCTTTTTTTAGACTAATAACACTATCAACTTATCTGTAAACAGATTAAAGACTTATATAGCTATCCTATAATGCTCAAGCATTTATACAATAGCTTATTTTTATGCTTTATCTAGCGCCTGACTAACGTCAGCAATAATGTCATCAATGTGCTCAATACCAACAGAAATTCTGATCAAGTCAGCACCAACTCCTGCTGCCGCAAGCTCTTCATCGTTAAGCTGCCTATGAGTAGTGGAAGCAGGATGACAAGCGAGAGATTTTGCATCGCCTATATTGACTAAACGTAAAATCATTTCAAGAGAATCAATAAACTTAGTTGCAGGCTCAATTCCACCAGTAATTCCAAAACTTAGAATACCGGAAGCTTTACCAGAAGTAATTTTGTTGCAGTTTTCTTTATAAGGACTGTCAGCCAATGTCGCATAATTGACCCATTCAACTTTCTTATGCTGCTGAAGATACTCGGCAAGTTTTTGTGCATTTTCGCAATGTCGATCCATGCGCAATCCAAGCGTTTCAAGGCCTTGTAAAATTTGAAAAGAATTCATGGGCGATATTGCTGCGCCAGTATTTCTTAGTGGTCCCACACGACAACGACCTATATAAGCCGCCGCACCTAAAGCTTCTGTATACACAACGCCATGATAAGAAGGATCAGGCTCATTCAATATAGGAAAACGCTCCTTATTAGCTACCCAATCAAATTTACCAGAGTCAACTATGGCGCCACCAATCGATGTACCATGGCCGCCAATATACTTAGTCAGTGAATGTACCACGATATCTGCGCCTAGCTCGAAAGGACGGCACAAATAAGGAGTGGCAACAGTATTGTCAACAATTAAAGGAATGCCGTGCTTGTGAGCAATATCTGCTAAGCGAGAAATATCGACAACATTACCAGCAGGGTTGCCGATAGACTCGCAAAATATGGCTTTAGTTTTTTCGTCAATTGACTGTTCAAATTTTTCAAAATCATTGTGCTTTACCATTCGAGCCTCGACACCTTGTCTTGGCAAAGCATGGGCAAACAGATTATAAGTACCGCCATAAAGCTCGCTGGTACTAATAAAATTATCTCCCGCCTCAGTGATACATTGAAGTGCATAGGTAATAGCAGCCATACCTGAAGCAACACAAACAGCTCCAATACCATCTTCCATTGCAGCTATGCGCTTCTCCAAAACATCGGTCGTTGGATTCATGATGCGTGTGTAAATATTACCGGGTACTTTAAGATCAAATAAATCTGCACCATGCTGAGTGTCATCAAATGTATAAGAAGTTGTTTGGTAAATAGGAACGGCAGCCGCTTTAGTAGTTTCTTCTGACTTGTAGCCTTCGTGTAACGCTATGGATTCTAGTTTCATAAGTTTTTTTTCAAGGTTATGGTTTTAATTTAGTAACAAAATACAAGACCTAAATAGTACTTGCTTCAAATAATAATAAAGGTAAGTTTAGCTTATTTTATAAGGCTAGCGTGTTTTATTTATTAGCATTTTTAAACTATACCTTGTCATAAAATGCTTAGTTTTTATGAATTTATTTTAATAATTATAAAATTTCACAAATTTTAATAATGAGCTATTTATTGAACTGATATCGGGTTAAATAAAGATTATGGAATATCTATTGATACGATCAAAACGCAAAACCTTAAGTTTGCAAATTAACAATAATGCTGAACTGATTGTGCGGGCACCAAACCGATTATCTGTAAAAAAAATTGAGCAATTTATTGATGAAAAATCAAATTGGATTGAAAAAAGATCAAAATCTATTAGCTTAAAAAAACCTCAAAAGCCTAATTACACTGAAGGTGAAAAATTCTTATATTTGGGCACTGAATACCCATTAAGCGTTAATACTGTTCATGCTAAAGACTTGAGTTTTGATGGAGAAATATTCAAACTTAATTCAGGCGGAAAAGAAGAATTTTTGTCTTGGTATAAGGCTTCTTTTAAAAAAATTGCCCTACCACGTCTTGAATATTATGCCAATAATTATCAGCTTAGTTATAACCAAATTCGGCTAAAAACTCAAAAAACCTTATGGGGCTCTTGTAGTAGCGTGAATAATATTAATCTAAATTATTTATTGATAGGTGCGCCCATTTCAGTGATTGATTATGTAATTGTGCATGAGCTATGTCACAGTGTTCATAAAAATCATTCGAAGAATTTTTGGCAATTGGTATTTAGCATTTTGCCAAACTATAAAGCCAGCAAACGCTGGCTTCAAGACAATGGTCATAGGTTACAAAACCTATGAAAATTTAACTATTATTTATCGTTAAATTTAGTCGTTGCGTCTTCCATGGCCGCTTTTAAGCTACCCATTTGAGACATTTCAACAATAATATCGCCACCGCCAACAAGTTGACCGTTCATGTAAATTTGTGGGAAAGTTGGCCAATCTTGGAAAGCTGGTAAGTTTTGCATAACCTCTTGGTCTTCAAAAATATTTACATAGGCAAATTCAACACCTGTAGAAGCTAATGTTTGTGCTGCTGTTGCTGAGAAGCCACATTGTGGAAATTGAGGTGTACCTTTCATATAAAGTACGACTGGTGCGCTATCTACTTGCGCTTGAATTCTTTGCATTGCATCCATAATTAATTCCTTTTCTTATGCTTGTAAAAACCTAGTATTTTACTCGTATATTATTCTTTTATGATTTAATTGCTTGAGCGATTGTATATTTTTGCCCTTGTTTGAGTTTTTTGTAATTACCAAAAACTGATTTAAAGTTATCTTTAATGAAATGTCGTAGGCCGTTAATAGTCACAAAAGTTATCTTACCACCGGGTTTAAGCGCATCATACGCATCATACAAAATAATACTTAGCTGCTCTCTACCAACTTTTGCAGGGACATTAGATATCACTTGGTCAAAATAATTTTGCTTACCAACAGCTGAGAATGCATCGGATAGATAAGCTTGGGCATTGCTAATATGATTAAGTTGGGCATTGATATTTGACAACTCAACAGCCACAAAATCTTTATCCACCATGTGAACTTCACCCTGAGGACAGGATTTAGCTACACTAAGCCCAATAGGGCCATAACCACAACCCAAATCTAGGCATTTATCGTCCTCAGCAATGTCAAGATATTTCATAAACATAACGGTACCGTCATCAATCGCTCTTGGGCTAAATACACCCCAACGAGTTTTTAAATTTAGCTTGTGGCCCATCAGATCTGATTCGATAAGTAAGTCTTGTTTGAGTTGTGGAATGTCTTGACGATTAAACATTTTTATTTTTATTTGTTGTTTTTAGTGCTTTTTTCTTAGCCTTAGCAGCAATAACCTGGCTAGCATTATCGCCAATATGATCTTCTCCTCTAGCTTTGGCTAGCTGAACTTGTTTTTCTCTTTCGCGATACCGGCTTACTTGATCTGTACTTTTAGAGCCATGACACCTTGGACAAGATACGCCTTTTTCATAATACTCATGCGCCTTATCTTGTTCAGTAATTGGATAGCGACAAGCATGGCATTGATCATATTGACCTTGCTCTAAATTATGCTTAACAGCGACACGATCATCAAAAACAAAACATTCACCTTCCCATAGGCTACCTTCTTTTGGCGTTTGTTCAAGGTATTTAAGAATGCCACCCTGAAGATGATAAACCGTTTCAAAGCCTTGAGTTTTTAAATAAGCAGTTGATTTTTCACAGCGAATACCGCCAGTACAAAACATGGCTACTTTTTTACCTCGATATTGCTCTAAATTGTTCTTAGTGTATTCTGGAAACTCTCTAAAAGTTTCAGTAACAGGGTTGATAGCACCTTTAAAGCTACCAATTTCATACTCATAGTTATTTCTGGTATCTATCAAAATAACATCAGGATCACTGATTAATTCATTCCAGTCTTGTGGCGATACGTACGTACCTACTGATTCTTTAGGATCAATCTCTGCGACACCCAAAGTAACAATTTCTTTTTTTAGTTTTACTTTTAGGCGCTTAAAGGGTAGCTCTTTGCTTTGAGAAAACTTAATTTCTAATTGATTAAAGCGCCCATCTTTGTCTAAAAAATCTAGTAATTGATCAATTGAATCTTGAGTGCCTGATACGGTTCCATTCAAACCCTCTAACGCTAACAATATTGTGCCTTTAATCTCAAGCTTAACCATTAACGTGCGTAAAGGCTCTCTGAACTCTTTGAAATTATCTAAACGGACAAATTGATACAAGGCGCAAACTGAAAACATAAAAAAATTTAACAATTAATCAAATAAATCTATTTTACCGCAAACGTATAATTTCAATATATAAAATGGGGTTATTTGTATAATCATGGATTACAAAGATGAAAAGACCCTAGTTTCAATGCAATCCATTAATCCTAAAGCGATTTTTATTGCTACAAATTTAATAAAAATTTAAATATAAATTATGAATATTTAAAAAGATCCTAAGCAGAAAATTCGTCACCCTTCTTAGTAGATAATTTACCTACTCACGTATAATGACCCTCTTTGCAATAAAGTTATAATAGCGTGCTCGATCAAATTCACTCACCTCAGGATATCAAAAAGCTTGACTTAGATCAGCTGCAGTCCTTGGCAGATGAGATTCGAGCCTTTCTAATTCAAACTATTCAAAAAACGGGCGGACATTTAGCGCCAAATCTAGGCACGATCGAAATGACGATTGCCATGCATTACGTTTTTGATACCCCTGAAGATAGCTTTGTTTTTGATGTAGGTCATCAGGCCTACACTCACAAAATTCTTACAGGTCGACTTGACAAAATGTCGACTTTACGCCAAAAAGATGGCATTTCAGGCTTCACCAAGCGTAGTGAAAGTGAGCATGATAGTTTTGGTGCTGGACATGCCTCAACTTCTATTAGTGCTGCGCTAGGTATTGCTATTGGTAATCGTCTTCACAAAAATACCAAAAAATCCATTGCAGTGATTGGTGATGGTGCCTTAACCGGTGGCATGTCTTTTGAAGCGCTGAATCATGCCGGTGATTCGAATGCTGATTTACTCATAATTTTGAATGACAATGACATGAGTATTTCTAAAAATGTCGGCGCCATGAACAAATATTTAACCAAGCTAATCTCTGGAAAAATATACTCGACCATGAAAACTAAATCACTAGATTTTCTTGAAAAAGTACCAATGATTCACGAGTTTGCTAAACGCTCAGAAGAACATTTAAAAGGTATGGTATTACCAAGTACTTTGTTTGAAGAATTAGGGCTTGATTATTTTGGACCGATTGATGGTCATGATCTACCAACATTAGTTAAAACATTACAGAATTTGAAGTTTCAAGAAAAGCCTCGCTTATTGCATATTATTACCAAGAAAGGTTATGGGCTAGAGCGCGCTGAAAAAGATCCTTGTAAATTTCATGGCGTAGCCCCTGCACAATCTGAAGCCAGTAAATTACCAAGCTATAGCGCTGTATTTGGCACCTGGATTAACAATACTGCCAAACAAAGCGAAGATTTAATTGCCATAACCCCTGCTATGTGTACCGGCTCAGGAATGAGTGCTTTTGAAAAAGACTTCCCTGATCAATATTTTGATGTGGGTATTGCCGAACAACACGCTATTACTTTTGCAGGTGGATTAGCCGTACAAGGATTTAAACCAGTTGTCGCTATTTACTCAACTTTTTTACAGCGAGGCTATGATCAACTTATTCATGACATTGCTCTACAAGAATTAAACGTCGTTTTTGCCATTGATAGAGCGGGACTGGTTGGCGCTGATGGCGCCACTCATGCTGGTAGCTTTGATTTAAGTTTTCTACGTTGTATTCCAAACTTAGTTGTCATGTCTCCGAGCAGTTCAGCTCAAATGTATCAAATGCTAAATACTGCATTTGAAACTAAAGGTGTATTTTGTGTCCGCTACCCAAGAGGCACTTCAGCCATCGAAGATTACGTTAGTTCAGAGCAAATTCAAATTGGTAAGGCTGACGTGGTTCGCCAAGGCACTGATATTGCGATACTTGCCTTTGGTACTATGTTAGATAACGCACTAAAAGCGGCAGAATCGATCAACGCAACCGTGGTTGATATGCGTTTTGTGAAACCACTGGATGAGACCCTACTAATCGAGCTTTCTAAGACTCATACTCAGTTTATCTCTATTGAAGATAATGCAATTCTTGGTGGCGCTGGTAGTAGTGTTAGTGAGTTTTTCCATCAACAAGGTGTTAATACTTCACTTAAAATTCTTGGCTTGCCTGATATATTTACAGAACAAGGTACGCAAGCTCAATTACATGAATTATATGGTTTGGATGCTAAGGCAATTATTGCTGCTAGTAAAACATGAAAAAACTTTTAAAGCGTTACAGTCCAAACCCTGATGAAGTTAAAAATAACAAGCGCTTAGGTTGGCTTAGTAAACACCTGCACGATCCTAGTTTGTGGAATTTCAATCGAAAATCAGTTTCTAAAGCTTTTGCGGTTGGTTTATTTTTTGCTTTTATTCCTGTCCCGTTTCAAATGCTACTTGCTGCACCAGGTGCGGTTATTTTTAGCGCCAACCTGCCTTTAGCTATTGCCTTGGTATGGATTAGCAACCCACTGACCATGGTGCCTATTTATTATGGGTGCTATAAACTAGGTGCTTGGCTACTTGGTGTTCAGATCGAGGCTAATTTTGTTATGTCGCGTGAATATGTTTGGCAAGTATTTGATACCATTTGGCAGCCATTCTTATTGGGCTGTTTAACAGTTTCGGTCGTCAGTGCAGTAATTGGCTATTTTAGTATTCAGTTTATTTATCGATACCGAGTTTATAGGCGATCAAAAAAACTATAAATTATCTAAACCAAGTTTAAGTTGCGCTCTAATTTTCTCTTCTAGAGCGTCAACTAAATTCTCATTACTTACTTTTTTGTGGGTTTTTCCATCAACATACATTAAGTTCGGCTCTCCACCTGTTAAGCCAACAGATACTGCTTTTGCTTCACCCGGGCCATTCACAACACAGCCAATAACAGCAACATCAATCGGCTCACTAATATCTTCTAGGCGTGACTCTAATTCATTCACCACTTTAACGACATCAAATTTTTGACGAGAACATGATGGGCAGGCAATTAAATTAACACCTTTTTGCCTTAGACCTAATGATTTAAGAATATCAAAACCCACGCGAACCTCATCTACTGGATCAGAGGCCAGGGAGACGCGAATAGTGTCGCCAATTCCCTCAGCAAGTAATAAGCCTAGACCAACAGATGATTTGACCGTACCAGAGCGAAGAGAGCCTGCCTCAGTGATACCAAGATGAAGTGGGTTATCAATTTGAGAAGCCAGTTGCTTGTAAGCAAAAACTGTCATAAATATTTCACTAGCTTTGAGTGAAATTTTGTAATTATCAAAATTAAGTCGATCTAAGATGTCAATATGCCTAAATGCTGATTCAACCATTGCTTCAGGCGTGGGTTCGGTATATTTCTTTTGTAAATCTTTTTCTAACGAGCCAGCGTTAACACCAATACGAATTGGAATGCCATGATCTTTAGCTGAAGCAACCACTTCACGAACTCGATCTTCACGGCCAATATTGCCTGGGTTAATACGTAAACAGTCAGCACCATATTCTGCTACTTTAAGTGCAATTTTGTAGTCAAAATGAATATCGGTAATCAGTGGAATATTAACTTGCTTTTTGATTTCTTTAAAAGCTTCAGCTGCTTGCATTGTTGGCACAGAAACACGTACTAAATCTGCCCCAGCCTCTTGAATGGCTTTAATTTGTCTAACCGTTGCAGCTACATCTGTTGTTTCTGTATTAGTCATACTTTGTACAGAGATTGGGGCGTCACCACCCACAGCAACATTACCAACAAAAATTTGTCGAGATTTCCTTCTAGTAATGGTATGTATAGGTTTCATTGCTGTGTAAATGTTTGAATTAGTTCGTCAAGGCCTTTATTGCTTTTAACCCGGCGATCAGCTTCTACTTGATCAATATTATTAGATTTAATTATAACGCTATTCACTTTTTCTTCTGCTTGCTTTTTTCCCTTGCTAATAACAATCAAAGTATTAATAGCACTTGATTTTTCAACTTGCAATTCAAGATATTGATACCCGTAAATCACTAGTATGAAAAAACCCAAAATTAAAGCCCAAATTTTTACCCTTGGCTTGCGTTTTTTCTTTCTAGGATAGTAATCAATTCCGCCTAGCATCTGCTCGTTTAGTTTTGTCTTTCACTTTACCTGCCAACTGACCACAAGCTGCATCCACGTCTTCACCACGAGTTCGTCTAGTCATAGTTCGAATACCATTAGAGAATAAAATATTTTGAAAACTTTCAATCGTCCTAACGCTAGAAGTCTCATAATCAGATTGTGGAAAAGGATTAAAGGGAATTAAGTTCACTTTAGCAGAAACCCCTTTTAAAAGTTTAGAGAGCTGCTTGGCATGCTCTGAAGAATCATTCACACCTTTTAACATAACATACTCAAACAAGATATGGCGCTCTTGAGTGCCAGCATTTAAATATACATCACATGCTTTCATTAGTGTTTCAATAGGGTATTTTTTATTGATAGGCACCAATTCATCACGTAGAGTGTCATTTGCCGCATGCAAAGAAATAGCTAAACTTACTGGAACTCGCTCACTCATTCTCTCTAAAGCAGGCACAACACCAGAGCTAGAGATGGTCACTCGACGACGAGATAAACCAAATGAAAGATCGTCTAATAATAAATCACAAGCACTATAAACTGCTTCTTCATTAAGTAGTGGTTCGCCCATACCCATAAAAACAACGTTAGAGATACGCTTTCCAGCTGGATTTAAATGCAAATTAGCAATCAATACTTGGGCAATTATTTCTGCTGTGGAAAGATTTCTATTAAAGCCTTGGTAGCCTGTCGAACAAAACGTACAAGCTAAAGCGCAACCAACTTGAGAGGAGATGCACAAAGTGCCCCTATCTTTTTCAGGAATATAGACCATCTCAACGTGATTTTCACTACCCGTTTCAATAACCCATTTTATAACGCCATCTAATGCGTGATTTTTAGTAACAACTTTTGGAAATTCAATACAAGCAACTTCTTTAAGTTTTTCTCTTAATTTTTTACTCAGATTAAGCATTTGGTCAAAATCAAATACATGATCTTTATATATCCATTTCATTAATTGCTTGGTACAATAAGATTTTGCACCCAGCTTTACAAAGAATTCATCTAGTGATTTCTGATTAAGACTTAAAAGATTTATTTTATTTTCCATAAATAAAAATAACGCAGACAGGCTGTGCTATTTAATTAATGCCAATTTAAAAAAAATTATCGTGTTCTAGGACAAACGCCCTGTGCGCCAAAAAAGTATTCAATTTCAATGGCTGCATTTTCTAAAGAATCAGAACCATGCACTGCATTTTCATCTAACGACTGGGCGAAATCAGCACGAATTGTACCTGCTGCCGCATCTTTAGGGTTTGTAGCACCCATGATTTCACGATGCTTAGCGACGGCATTATCAGCTTCTAACACTTGAACCATTACTGGTCCTGAAGTCATAAATGCAACCAGTTCACCATAAAAAGGACGGTCTTTATGGACAGCGTAAAAGCCGCCTGCTAATTCATCATCTAAATGAAGCATTTTTGACGCTACTATTTTAAAACCAGCATCTTCAAAACGAGTGTAAATTTGACCAATAACATTCTTAGCGACTGCATCTGGCTTAATAATTGATAAAGTGCGTTCCATAAATATCCCCTTAAATTAAAACAGCATTTTACCAAACTTTAGACATAAAAAAAGCACCCTAAGGTGCTTTTTTAAAGTTAGTAACTAACGATTAGCCATTAACTGCATCTTTAAGTGCCTTACCTGCTTTAAATGCAGCAACTTTAGAAGCTTTAATTTGAATCGTAGCACCAGTTTGTGGGTTGCGACCAGTACGTGCTGCACGGTCTCTAACAACAAACGAACCAAAACCTGTTAACTGTACACCGTCACCACTTGCCATAGCACCAGTGATTGCACTAGTTGTAGCATTAAGTGCACGACCTGCATCTGCTTTTGAAATATCTGCTGCTGATGCGATTGCATCAATTAATTCTGACTTGTTCATTCTCTTCCCCTTAGATTATAAAAAATTTAAAAATTACTGAAATAATAAAACAAATCATGTAGTTCATAAATAACTAATATTGTTTTCAATAAAGTTTCCTAATTATAAGCAATAAAATACTGTTATATCAACAATTTATAAAAAAAATTTAGCCTTAAAAATGATTCAATAAAAGCGATTATTTATTATTCTCTTTTAAAGTTCTTTGTTTATCTCTCTTCCAGTCTTTCGCTTTAGCGTCTTGGCGCTTGTCATAGTCTTTTTTTCCTTTAGCAACACCGATTTCTAGCTTAACACGGCCTTTCTTCCAGTACATTTTTAAAGGGACGACGGTAGCGCCTTTCTGCTCAATTTTTTCTTTTAAACGGTTGATTTCTATACGATTAAGGAGTAATTTTCTTGATCTTATTGGGTCAGTATTTACATGAGTTGACGCGCTTTGCAATGCAGAAATATGCGCACCAAATAAAAACATCTCATTATTTTTTAAAATAACATAGCTTTCTTTAATCTGAACCTTGTTCTCTCTTAGACTTTTTACTTCCCAACCCTCTAAAGAAACGCCAGCTTCCAAGGTTTGTTCGATAAAATAGTCATGACGTGCTTTTTTATTGAGCACAATCGTATTTGAACTAACTTTAGGTTTTTTGGATTTTGCCATGCATCAACTCTCTAAAAGTGCTCTTGTGCCATATTCAGCCGAGCAAATGTATCAATTGGTCAACCAAGTTGATGATTATCCAAAATTTCTCAACTGGTGCTCAGATGCCTCCATTTTAAAGCAAACTAAGGATCAAATTACAGCCTCGGTTGAGATTAATAAATCTGGATTTAATCAAAGTTTTACCACCATTAATTCGCTAACTCCAAATCAGCGTATTGACATGAATCTTAAAGAAGGCATGTTTAAACAGCTAAGTGGTGCCTGGATATTTACCCAACTTAATGATAATGCATGCAAAATAGAGTTAACACTTACCTTTAGTTTTTCTTCAAAAATAGTTGATATGGCTATTGCCCCTATCTTTACTAGTATTGCCAACTCTCAATTAGAAGCCTTTATTGCAAGAGCTAAGGTTGTTTATTAATGCTTTATGCTTTTAACAAGCCTTTTGGAGTGTTATGTCAATTTAGTGGTGAAGGCGAAACTTTGGCCAATTATATTAAGACTAAAGACATCTATCCTGCAGGTCGATTAGATAAAGATTCTGAAGGTCTATTGTTGCTTACCGACGATGGTAAGCTACAGCACCAAATTTCACATCCAAAATTTGATAAAGAAAAAACCTATATAGTTCAGTTAGATGGGCAAATTAATGACGCCGCTATTGAGCAGCTAAGTCTTGGTGTTATGTTGAAAGATGGATTAACCAAACCTGCAAAAGCCAAAATCATTAAAGAGCCAAGCTGGATTTGGGATAGAGATCCACCCGTCAGATTTAGAAAAGATATTCCTACTTCTTGGATGGAAATAAAAATTAGTGAAGGTAAGAACCGACAAGTAAGACGCATGTCTGCACATGTCGGCTTCCCAACGCTGAGACTTATACGAACTCAAATTGGTGATTGGACTTTAGCTAATATCAATCAAGGAAAATATGAACGTCTTTGAGCTTAGCTTTAAAGCACTAATGTGCGGTGATATTAATGAAAAAATTGAACGGGTTGATCAAATTCAGCTTTTAAAAAATACACAGGGACTCAATTTTCAAGCCAGCTATCCAATTCAACCTGTAGAGTTTCCTGGCAGACCCAGTAAACCTAACCTAGTTAGATTTCAATCTATTCCACAGCGAAATAAAACAGATCTTGGGATGATCAAAACAATTCATGCAATTTGCCATATTGAATTTAATGCCATTAATCTGGCACTAGATGCCATTTATCGATTCAGGGAAATGCCTGATCAATTCTACCAAGATTGGATTCAGGTTGCTTTTGAGGAGTCAAAGCATTTTCAGTTGCTTAATAATCACTTGATTGAACTGGGTTATCAATATGGAGATTTTGATGCTCACAATGGCTTATGGAAAATGACTCATGAAACTGATTATGATGTACTTGCCAGAATGGCTCTTGTACCAAGAGTGCTAGAAGCCAGAGGGCTAGATGCCACGCCTAAAATTCAAAAACGCTTTAAAGATGCTCACTTTGACAAAATGGTGAGCTTACTAGATATCATTTTTAATGATGAAATTGGACATGTAAAAATTGGTAATTTTTGGTTCCACTATCTATGCAAAGCTCGCCAAATTGACCCTATAGAGGCTTTTGATGGGTTTATTAAAAAACATATTGGTGAGCAATTACGTGGGCCTTTTAATTTAGAAGCCAGAAAATTAGCTAACTTTAACCAAGATGAGCTTAATTACCTAGAAGCACTCTAACAATTAATCGACTACTTTTCAAACACTAAAGAAGCCCACAAGCTTTCCCAATCAGCCCTTTTCATTCGCTCTTCTCTAGCTTTAACCATATGCAGGGCATTAACCATCCATCTATTGTTAACACTTAGACTAAGTGCCACTTGGCCTTTATCATCAGTTTTTTGCTCAACTAAATTTTGAGGCTTGTCTTGAGAATAGGCTCTAACTACAATACCTTTTAAAGGCTTGCCCTGAAAATAAACCAAAAAATTAGTTGTCTCACTTGCCCAGGGAGAATTGACAGGCACAATGTCTAGCTCAAGCCCAGTTTTTTTATAAATACTTGCATCAGCGATAGTATTTTTTGGCTTGATCAATAGCTTAGCGTAACGCGCATAATACTCTCGACCTTCACTTTGATCCGTTTTTTCAATCTGGCGCTGGTCTTGAATATGCTTTAAATGCATTTTATCCAGATATTGATTAAACTTCTCAGCCGAGAGTGTTAGGTAATCAAAAGTACTTTGATACACCACTGTTGATGATATATTTTTTTTAATGACAATACTGCCTAATGGATCATCGCCCAAGTCTCCTTGAATTGGCGTTGCACTCTCATCTTGAAGTTGTTCAAATCTAACAAACCAATTGTTAATTCTTGGTAATGTTTCGCCTACAAAATTTTCCCCAACTTGGGCTGAAATAGTTATTTTATCACCAACAGTTGGATTAAAATTATTAGCAGTTAACCAAAAATCATGCGCCATAACTGGCTGGTAAAAAATACAAAAGGCTAAAATAATTTTATGAGATATTTTCATTACTGGCTGCTAATTTTATTGTCTTTTGGTTGCTTTTCAGCTTCACAGGCTCATGAAATGAAACCTGGTGTTGTTCAGCTCACTATCCAAGAAGACAACACATTTATTCTAACATTAAAAGTTAATGTAGAGGCGTTAATGGCAGACATTAATGCCAAGCACACAGACACCGACAATTCACCGCGATCTGCTATTTATAACAAACTAAGAAAAAGTTCAGCTGACACAATCCAACAAAAATTTAATAAATTTTCAACTATCTACCAAAAGACTTTAAATCTTAAAGCTGATAACAAGAAACTCTCTCTTAATTTTGACAATATTCAAGTGTCGCCAATTGATGATGTTCGCCTATCAAGAAATAGCATAATTACTTACTCAGGAAAGCTAGCGCAAGATACCAAACATATTACCTGGCAATATCCCGAAAAATATGGTGATAATGTTTTTAAACTTAATCAAAATGGCAAGTCTATTGCCAGCCTTTGGCTGACTAATGGTGAGCAAACAGATATGATTATTTTGCAAGAGCAGTATACTACTAACAACCTACTTAATTATCTATGGCTTGGTTTTTTACACATCTTACCTAGAGGCTTGGATCATATATTATTTATATTGGGTTTATTCTTGTTTAGTACCCAATTAAAACCTTTACTTTATCAAATAAGTGCATTCACATTAGCTCACACTATAACTCTAGGACTTTCGATATATGGCATTATCGCCCTACCTAGTTTATGGATTGAGCCGTTAATTGCTTTATCGATTGTCTACATCGCACTTGAAAATATACTAATACGAAATATAAGTAATTGGCGCTTATTGGTGGTATTTTGCTTTGGACTATTGCATGGATTAGGTTTTGCAAGTGTTTTAGGCGATATTGGACTAGAGAAGTCTCAATTTTTAAGCAGCCTATTAAGCTTTAATATTGGAGTAGAGTTAGGTCAACTGGTTGTTATTTTATTAGCTTACACTCTTATTGGATATTGGTTTAAAGATAAACCTTGGTACCATTCTCGACTTGTTACTCCTGCTTCAATTATTATTGCGAGTATTGGCTTATATTGGCTTTATGAGCGCATCATCATCGCTATTTAGCAATAAAAGTATGACTACCTAGGCACTTTGGAAAGATTACTTAACCAAGTATCTACTGAATCAACTAGGGCTTGTGAAGTGCCAGCTTCAGTATAGTAATGATCAGCCTTATTGATAATAATCTGTGCATTTTGTTTATTGCCTGAAATATCCATTAATGCTTTTCTGGAGTTTGACAATCGAACCACACCTGGGAAATCTTTTTCGCCGTATATGTCAAGCACTGGTTTAAGCATAACATCAAGCGGAAAACGCTTAATTACTTTTTGCTGGTAATCAGTTGCTCCCATACCAACACCCACAAACGCGTTAACTTTATCGTCGCCAAATTTATCAAAATAACTCATGGCCATATGTGCACCACAGCCATGAGAAATCAGGATGATATTATCAATACCGCGCTGTTTATAAAAATCAACAGCTGCATCGATACGCTCATGTGAATAAGGGAAGATTGGCACATAATCATAATATTTAGCTGACTTTTCCAGCACTGGCATTTGCACAGACAATGTATGCCAGTCTTTTTCATTAAGCCCAACTCTAAGTGGCTTGATAACACTTTCCCAATTAGCGTGAAAACCACGAGAGTGCAATAAAATAATACCGCCTTTTGGTTTTTCAGAATCTGATTCCATGAAAATACTAAATACCTCTTGATCATTGGAAATCGGTAAATACTCAACATCACCATCCATGATTGCTTCTTCAATTTCAGAGGTCATACGATTTTCACGTTCAATATTAGGCTTTTCATCGGTAAATTGGTTGTAAAACTTTTGAAGTGAACTAGGGTCAAAGTTTTTTATTTTAGGTAGTTCTGGAAATTGAGGGAAGCTACCCAAACCTGGTAAAAATGCAAAAGCATTTATTGAAAAACTTAATGTCGCTATTGTAATAATTTTATTCCACATATTTTTCATTGAGTAGCTCCAATGCAACTTGTGCATCTGGATGGTTATTTTTAGAAGAACGTGTAAACCAATAATAAGCCTGCTTTATATCACCCTTCTCTAGCATTAAAGAAGCTAGGTTATATTGTGCATACTCATCTTCTTGCTCGGAAGCAATCAACCACCAATCTTCTGCTAGCTGAGTATCTTGCTCAACACCTTTGCCATCATAATACATCATAGCTAATTCACTTTGAGCATAAGACACACCTTGTTCGGCTGATTTCTTAAACCATTCAAAAGCTTTCTTATCGTCCTTTTCTGTACCAAGCGCATGTAAATAGCTTAGTCCAATGTTATTTTGCGCAGCACCATGTCCGCCGTCAGCGGCACGCATCATCCATTCAAAGGCATCGTCATTTCGACCTTTTTGTGAATAATCGTATCCAATTTGATACCATCGATCAAATTTCGTTTCAGCTTGCGCGAAAGAAGTAGTTAAAACATAAAAAAGGGACGCTATTAACATCCCTTTCTTTAAAAAAATGGTTAACAATTACTTAACTGTTAAGCCCAAAAGTTTCCAATCATTCATACCACCGCGGTAGTATTTGATCTTACTTTGTGGGTAACCCATCGTTAACAATGCTCTAATCGAAGCTGGAGACTGACCACACCATGCACCATTACAGAACAAGTATAAAGTCTTAGCGTTGTCATAGTTTAATACACCGTCCATATCTTTAACACCAAATGTACCTGTCAAGATTTCAACAACAGCCATCGGATCTTTAGCAAGCGCCTTAGAGTTAAGCTTAGTAAATGGAACGTTCACTGAGTGTGGGATAGTACCTTTCTTAACCCAACCTGGTGTACGTGCATCAACAACCAACACTGAAGTATCGCCATTAGCAGAGTCACGTGCAGCATGAATTACATCTAACTCAGTAACCGTATCAACTGCTGCAGGCGCGAACGGCGCAGTAGGTTGAATACAAAATGGCGGACAAGGACGAGAAGTCTTTGCAAACGCAGGATCAACCATATTGCTACTGTCTGCATTACGAGAAATGCCTGCAATTTCTAATACGCCTGAAACGATACCGACTGGCTTAGCAGCTTTCTTAACTTTAACTGCAGAAGAGCCGTTATTCCAGTTATGATCAGCGCCTAAAAAGTCTGCTTGCGCACCTAAAGTAAATAGGGTAGCGGTTGCAATTGCTAATAATTTAATTTTCATAATAATCTCCTAGATTAAAAAAAGCACTCTTGAAAGAGTGCTTTTATGCATTAGTTACTTAGTAGTTAAACCTAAAGATTTCCAAGCGTTCATACCACCACGGTAGTACTTAATCTTGTTCTCAGGATAACCCATTGTTAACAATGCTCTGATTGACGCTGGAGACTGACCACACCATGAACCATTACAGAACAAGTATAAAGTCTTAGCATTATCATAGTCTAATACACCGTCCATATCTTTAACACCAAATGTACCTGTCAAGATTTCTACAACAGCCATCGGATCTTTAGCAAGCGCCTTAGAGTTAAGCTTAGTAAATGGAACGTTCACTGAGTGTGGGATAGTACCTTTCTTAACCCAGCCTGGTGTACGAGCATCTACTACCAATACTGATGCATCACCAAAAGAAGCTAACTGAGCTGCATTGATAATATCTAACTCACTAACTGTATCAACTGCTGAAGGCGCGAACGGCGCAGTAGGTTGAATACAAAATGGTGGACAAGGACGTGAAGTCTTTGCAAATGCTGGATCAATTGATGCAGCGTTATCTTGGTTACGAGAGATACCTGCAACGTCCATAACACCTGACGTAATACCTACTGGCTTTGCTGATACAACTGATGACGCTAACAATGCTACTGATGCAGCGCTTACTACTAATGTTTTAATGTTCATATTTCTTCCCCTTTTTTTTTAAAAATAAACTCTTAATTGAGTTCTTATATTAATAAACCCTGCCTTAATAAAGGCAGGGTTTATAAATTCTTTTCTTAATCGCAGCTTGGCTCTTCTTCTAAGTTATGATTCGCGAAAAAATCCATAACACATTCTTCTTTTGCATCTTCTTCTGCGCTGTCACAAAAATCTTGAGCACCATCGCGAACGATTTTCTTTTGCTCTTCAGTTTGAGAATCTACTGGCAATGGTAATGGTGCAATTTTTTCACCATCTACATGTGCAAATGTTACTGAACTTAATAATAAAATAAATAATACGGCCAATTTTTTCATTTTTACCTCCCTGTTGAAATACATTAAATAAATACATCACTACTACATTATTACCATATGTACCAATAATTGCAAGCTATTTAGTGACTATCTAAATATCATAATATTATACTTTTTTAATGCATGTAACTTTTTACTAAGGTTTTTTTAACCCATATTATCCATGGCTTGGTTGGCTAATTCATCTGCCATATCATTACCTACATTACCACTATGGCCTTTAACCCAATGCCAGTGCACCATATGTGTTTCATTAAGTGTGTCAAGGCGTTGCCATAGGTCAACATTTTTAACGGGTTTCTTGGCCGCTGTTTTCCAACCTTTTGCTTTCCAGCCTTTAATCCAATCATTAATGCCATGCATGACATATTTTGAATCGGTAAACAGATCAATAGAAATATCTTTAGATTTAATAACTTCTAGCGCTTTAATCGCTGCTAATAACTCCATACGATTGTTGGTTGTGTCTTTTTCACAGCCTTTTAGTTTTTTATCATGATCGCCATATCGAAGCCAAACACCCCAGCCTCCAATACCAGGATTTCCTCTGCAACCACCATCAGTATAAATGACTATTTTTTCCATTTTTATGTCCTGTTGTCTACATTAATTTGTAGCCAATATTCTAAAAGCGCTAAGTGCCAGAGGCGTGAACCATTAAGCGCTGTCATGTATTTTTCTGGCTGATTAATGACTTTTTGTATAAATTTTTGATCAAATATTCCACGATTAATACATTGAGTAGAGGTGAGAATGTCGGCCATAAAGTCTAAGAATTCTCCGCGAACGTATTTAAGTGCTGGCATAGGGAAATAGCCCTTCTTACGATCAATCACACTGTCTGGTAATAATCCTCTAGAGATTTGCTTAAGTGGATGCTTGCCTTCCTCAGCCATTTTAAGGCGCGGCGGCATACTCAGTGCATGCTCAACCAATTGATAATCCATAAATGGTACGCGCGCTTCCAAGCCCCAAGCCATGGTCATGTTATCCACACGCTTAACAGGATCATCAACAATTAAGCGGGTGATATCGGTGCGAAACACCTTATCCATAAACTCATCAGCATTGGCTTTGGCAAATTCCTTATTGAGCCAGGCTTGGGTGTGATTACCTGAATGATATTTTTTATTAACCGTTTGTAGATATTCCTCGTAAGGTCTATCAACATAGTGTTTAGAAAATCGCTCAACCTCACTACCTGACTCTGCTTGCATGCGAGGATACCAAAAATATCCAGCAAATGCCTCATCCGCGCCTTGACCAGATAACACCACTTTAATGTGTTTTGAAACCTGCTCAGAGAGTAAATAAAAAGCCACGGAATCTTGTCCAACCATTGGCTCATTCATATTAGCAACTGCCTCACCCAACCTTGGTAAAACTTGAGAATTACTAACGACGTATTTTTCATGCTGGGTGTTAAATTTGTCCACAATTTGGTCTGAGTATTCAAACTCTGAACCTGCTTCATCACCAATATCCTCAAATCCAATTGAAAATGTCCGTATGGCTTCATGGCCTGCTTCGCGCAATAAAGCCACCAAGAGCGAAGAATCTAGCCCGCCAGATAGTAAAACACCAATAGGGACGTCTGCTGCATCCATGCGTTTAAGTACTGCTTGAGTTAGTAGCTCATGGGTATGATCAATATATTCTTCATCAGACATTTCAACTTTTGGGCGCTGTGCTTTAGGCTGCCAGTAAGTTTTTTCTTTAATCTCACCATTAGGCTTAATCACTAATGTAGTTGCGGGTTTGATTTTTTTAACCCCTTCTAATATTGTATTAGGCGCAGGCACTACTGCATGTAAAGATAATTGCTGCTGTAAAGCTACGGAGTTGATATCTGTATTGGCGCCAATACCAATTAAGGATTGAGAGCTCGAGGCGAAGCTAAACGCTTTTTCAGTGAGATTAAAATACAACGGCTTAATGCCCATTCGATCTCTTGCAACGAATAAATGTTGTTGTTTTTTATCCCAAATACAAAAAGAAAACATACCATCTAAATGAGTCACGCAATCTTCACCCCAATAGTGATAAGCTTTAATAATTACTTCCGTATCAGAATGTGAGAAAAACTCATAGCCCTTTTTACTGAGTTCTGATCGTAGTGCTTTATAGTTGTATATCGTACCGTTAAATACCAATACTAAATCTAGCAACGGATCAACCATGGGTTGAGCACCAAAATTAGATAAATCAATAATACTTAAGCGCTGATGACCAAAGCCAATGTTGTCTTGCAACCACTCTCCAGAAGAATCTGGACCGCGACGTGCGATCTTGGACATCATGATATTTAAATCTTGTGAGTTAACCGCCTGATCATCAAATCTTAATTGTCCGCAAATACCACACATATACTGAATAGAGAAAATGTAAAATAGCTATTTTAGCAAGGTTTTCAATCGATTTATGCCACAAACACTTTACGACAAATTAATGAGCACGCACATTGTGCGTGAAGAGGCCACCACATCGCTTATCTACATTGATAGACAGCTCATTCACGAAGTAACTTCACCTCAAGCATTTGAAGGCTTAGAGTTGGCCGGTAGAACCCCTTGGCGCCTAGATGCGAGCATTGCAGTACCTGATCACAACGTACCAACCACAGATCGCTCTAGTGGCGTGAGTGGTATCGAAGATCCGATTTCCAAATTACAAATCGAAACACTTGATAAAAACTGTGAAGCATTTGGTATTAATGAAATTCAAATGAATGATATTCGCCAAGGTATTGTCCACGTGGTTGGCCCTGAACAAGGTGCTACCTTGCCTGGTATGAGTATTGTTTGTGGCGATTCTCATACGTCTACGCATGGTGCATTAGGTGCTTTGGCTTTTGGTATTGGTACCTCTGAGGTGGAGCATGTTTTGGCAACAGGTTGTTTATGGCAATCTAAATCTAAAAATCTAAAAATTGAAGTCAACGGCAAGCTGAATGAATTGGTAAGTGCTAAAGATGTGGCGCTATATATTATTGGCCAAATTGGCACCGCTGGTGGTACAGGATTTGCGATTGAATTTGCAGGCTCAACCATTCAAAATTTAAGCATTGAAGGTCGTATGACTCTTTGTAATATGTCTATTGAAGCAGGTGCACGTGTTGGCATGGTGGCAGTAGATGATAAAACCATCGAATACGTTAAAGGCCGCCCAATGGCGCCAACGGGAGAGCAGTGGGATAAAGCGGTTACTTACTGGGAGACCCTACATTCTGATGAAGGTGCACATTTTGATCAAACCATTAGTCTTGATGCAAAAAATATTAAACCTCAGGTGACCTGGGGGACTTCACCAGAAATGGTTGTTGCGATAGATGGTGTAATACCCGATCCTGACAAAGAGTCTGATCCTGTGAAAGCTGAAAGCATTAAAAATGCTTTAAATTATATTCATCTTAAAGCTAATACACCCATCAACACCGTTGTCATCGACAAAGTCTTTATTGGCTCTTGCACCAACTCACGCATTGAAGATTTACGCATTGCTGCCAGTGTTGCCAAAGGTAAGCGTGTGGCTAGCAATGTAAAACTTGCTCTGGTAGTTCCTGGCTCGGGCTTAATCAAACAACAAGCGGAAGCGGAAGGTTTGGACAAAATATTTACCGATGCTGGCTTTGAATGGCGCCAACCAGGTTGTTCTATGTGTTTGGCTATGAATGCCGACAAACTCGAACCTGGTGAACGCTGTGCAAGTACTTCTAATAGAAACTTTGAAGGTCGCCAAGGCCAAGGCTCATTTACGCACTTAGTCAGCCCTGCTATAGCAGCGTCTAGTGCAATTGCTGGTCATTTTTCGGAGGTTAAATAATGGAAAAATTTACAAAAATTAGCTCAATAGCCGCCCCACTTGATCGTGCCAATATTGATACAGATGCCATTATTCCTAAGCAGTTTTTAAAATCTATTAAACGTTCAGGCTTTGGCCCTAACTTATTTGATGAATGGCGCTATGAAGATCATGGCGAAGTCGGTATGGATAATTCAAAACGTCCACTCAAAAAAGACTTTGTGCTTAATCAAGAGCAATACCAAGGTGCGCAAATATTACTAGCCCGTGAAAACTTTGGCTGTGGCTCATCTCGAGAACATGCGCCTTGGGCACTAGAAGATTACGGATTCAAAGCAATTATCGCGCCAAGTTTTGCTGATATATTCTATAACAATTGTTTTAAAAATGGGCTTTTGCCGATTGTCCAAAGCAACGATGTTATGGATGAATTATTTGCACTTAAGAGTGAAATCATCATCGACTTAGAAACGCAAACTATTCGTACAGATTCACAAACATATGACTTTGAAGTTGATCAAGAACGCAAACGTAGACTGATCAATGGCTTGGATGATATTGGTCTTACCTTGCAATACGCCGATGAGATTAAAGCTTTCGAAGTACAATACTTCAAAACCTACTCTTGGATATAATTAAAAAATGATTGGTCGCTTAACTGGAAAAATTCTAGAAAAAAACCCTCCTGAAATCTTACTTGAGGTTGGCAACATTGGCTACGAAATACTTTGCCCGATGTCGAGCTTTTATGAAATGGGTGATCAAAGTGAAATTACACTACATACGCATTTTCACGTTAAAGAAGATGCGCAGACCTTATATGGGTTTATTTCTAAAGATGAAAAAACACTTTTTAGAGAATTAATCCGTGTTAACGGTATTGGCCCAAAAGTAGCGCTTGCGATTTTGTCTTATTTGAATACCGCCTCACTCATGAATGCAGTGGCCAATGAGGATGATATTTTGTTAGCCAAAACGCCAGGTATTGGCAAAAAAACTGCACAAAAGCTTATTGTTGAGCTCAAAGATCGTTTGGCTAAGCTAGAACTGCATGGCTCAAATAATCAACTTGTAACAGCCAGCATGCATATCAATCCAAATACTCAAAAAGCCTCTCAGGCATTGCAAGCACTCGGCTTTAAAACAAAAGAAGCTGAAAAGATGCTAGCAGCTATTAAAGACGACACTTTATCAACAGAAGAGCTTATTCGTCAAGCTTTGCAAAATAAGTAGTCAATAAATGGGTAGCGCCCCCATTAGTTTGTCGATCAAAATGGCTAACAAACCTGTTAAATGTGACGACTGACAAAATTTGCTAAATTTTTAACATGAGCTACCTGAGCAGGCCTTGCCTGCTCAGGTAATTGATTAATCAGTCGATAAATAGCGGTTTAAAGCCTAAAACAAGGGATTTAAGGATACTTAAGGAAATATAAGACGCTTTTTTGTGGTTTTTCAGCTAAAAATAAGATAAAAAATCAAAAATAAGTGTCATTCGCATAATTTCTGAAATTTTTAATCTTTTAAATTTTCTAAAATCATAAAAAATTACGCACTTATGCGTTTTTTCTTGAGTTTTTTAAACCAAGTGATAAATTCTACATTCATCAAATATAGGCATGGCAATAAAATCAGTGTCATCAGCGTGCCAAATAGTAATCCGTAGCCCAATGCAAGTGCCATTGGCTGTAAGAGATAGTCTGTACCGCCAAGACCATAAGCCAATGGAAGAATACCCGCCAGCGTGGTTAAACTTGTTAATACAACAGCGCGAAGCCTATCTTTAACGCCTTTAACA
>Ga0308013_10000067_pt1 | contig 62502 bp, 76 predicted proteins | sample Neamet181_FD_203131 | JGI IMG/M metagenome (GOLD analysis project Ga0308013, IMG submission 203131) | Marine microbial communities from water near the shore, Antarctic Ocean - #181 | ecosystem: Environmental > Aquatic > Marine > Unclassified | place: Southern Ocean | collected 2014-07-25
TATTTATTTTTTTTAGGAACGCAGTTAGGGACTTTTCTTCCTCCTTTGGTTTTTAAACCATAAGCAACAAAGCCTTTCCAGCAAGTGTTTTTCATTTTCTTTTTACGAGCCATATTTGTTTTGATTATATTTACAAATATAATTAAATTAAATCTAATGAGTTTTGACAAAAAAATACGAGCAAACTATGATCGTAAAATGCCTACAAACGACTACTTAAAATACTGGAAAGTTATAAAGCACTGGGCTAAAGCAACTTACGGAATAGGATCTGCGGATTTAGAGATGATGCTGTTCCTATACAGCGAAGGTTTATTTACTAGAAAACAATTTGACGAATTTGACGAAGTGATGCCCTGGGACAAAATGAGGTTTCATAAATTACTAAATCAAAAATGGATAATAGTCTGGCGCGAAAGAATTGGAAGAGAATCTAAACTATACGAATTAGGCTTTAAAGGAAAAAGAATAGTCTCCTCTGTTTATAGAAAACTAAATATGCAAGAGACTATTTCTGAAAGCCCATACCGAAATCCTATATTCAAATCAGATACAAAATACAGCAATAAAGTTTATCGTAAGATTATAAAAGAAATGAATAAAACTATTCGACAACAACAACGTCACGCTCCTGAATAATAGTATATATCTTTTCGTTTAGCATCATTGTGTGTCCAGCAGCTTTGTCATAGAAAATAATATCATCTACTTTTATTACCAAACACTCGTGTCCAGGAATAATAACCTTTCCCTTCTTATATCTAAACTTATCTGTGTCAGCTGAGGTTAGTAATAACCCAGACTCAGTAGTTTCTTTTTCTTTAATCGTTTCAATTACTATGGTTTTCCCTATTGCTTTCATTATGCTCGTTTCATTGTTACTATTGCGTTTGTACTTAGTATAGTCGTAGCAACACTAACCGCATTAATCAATGCGTTCTTGGTTACTTTAGCTGGATCTATAATCCCCATCTTAAACATATCACCATACTCCTTGCTCTTTACATTGTACCCGTAATTAACTGGAGCCTTTGCACAAGAACAAATTGTATCTCGTACTTTTTTAATGTCATCTCCAGCATTCGAGAGTATCTGCTCTAGCGGCGCTGTTAAAGATTGGTATAGTATATCATTCGATATTCCATCACCTAGTTTCTCAGCCTCACGCAATAACGCAACGCCTCCCCCTGGCAATATACCTTCCTCTAACGCTGATCGAACAGCACACACCGCATCATCGATGCGGTCAAATTTTTCTTTCTGCTCAATATCCGAGTTCGCCCCTACATAAATAACGCCAACTGATCCAGTCAAGTTCGCTATCCGTTCTAATATAAAATCTTTCTCAAACTTGTTTAAAGAATTTTTCTTGTGCTGATCTTTTAATTGATCAATCCTTTCGCCTATCTCCTCTTTTTGCTTCTCGTCAGAAGTCACAATAACAGTACTGTCTTTTCCAACAATAATCTTATTCGCAAACCCTAAACTCTCCATCGTAAGTAAACTCAAATCATCACCCTGTGACTCACTGAAATACTTAGCACCAACAGACAAAGCAATGTCAGTTAATAACTCATTGGTCTTATAACCAAATGAAGGCGGTATAATATTACATATCGCTAAATTGTTCTGAACTTTATTCGCGCCTAATGTGTTAATTACATTCTGTGTGCAATTCCCAATAATCAAAAGCTTCTTCTTCTCCTTAATCAAAGGACGTAAAATGTTCTCAATCTCCAAAAGACTCTGAATCTCCGTGTCAGTAATTAAAATATGAACATCATCCAAAACACACTCATCGTTTCGCTCATTATTAGCAAACAAACGAGTAGTATATCCACGCTCTATTTTTATACCCTTAGTAATATCGTAGTAAGTCTCTTCAGTCTGTGAATTCTCAACAGTCAAAATCCCATCCTTACCCAATTCCTTGTAAGCATCAGAAATTAATTGCCCCAACTCAATCGAATTGTTCGCAGAAACAGTAGCAACATCACGCAATGTCTTGTCACTTACTTTTTTTGAACTCTTACTAAGGTTTTTTACAATCTGCTTAACAGTGTCGTTAAGCTCTTTGATTAATTCTGTAGTGTTTATATTCTCGCCTCTCTCTATCGCATCCATTCCGTGACGAATAATCGCCTCAGTAAGCACAATAGCAGTAGTCGTTCCATCTCCAGCAGAAGTCGCAGTACGATCCGCAGCCTCCTTCATCATCTTTACAGCCAAGTTCTCTACAGCATCCTCTAAAAATATAGACTTAGCAACAGTAACCCCATCCTTTGTCACAGTAATACCGTGAGTATGTTCTGGAGATTCAATAAGAACTGTTTTACCTAAAGGACCCAAAGTACTTTTTACAGCATCTGTAATTGCATTGATCCCCTTTTTTAATTTATCCCTACCCTCTTTTTCAAAGATTAGATCTTTTGGACTGTAACTCATAATGTGTTGGATTAGATTTAATTATTAGTCAAAAGTATAAAAAATTTACTAAACATTCTTAGATAAACTTTATTATTAATATGTTGGTTTTATTTTTCTATATATATATATAGTATTTATAGTAATATATATTTTTTCTTCCCTACAAAAGAAGAGAAAAAAACTACATAATCGGCATTAAATTGATAACCAATAACTTAGACAACATATTAATAACATATTTATGTTGATATTGTCGGAATTTAGAAGAATTGCAAACAAAAAAAAGGTTCAACCAATAGTCAAACCCTTTTTACACAAATCAACTATGGGAAGAAAGTTATCTGTATGAGTTAAAAAAATCTTTTTTCTGTTCAGCTAATTCAATACCATCTGCAATCATACTAACTTTTTTAGCTCTGTATTTAGCATTTTTTAAAGAAACTAACTTACTAATTCCTGTCTCGTAATAATTAGATCCACCAGATAACTCGTGTTTATTACGACTTGATAAATATTCCTGCATAACAGGTCTGTTAGGTATTTTCTTTGCTCCTTTGATTTTCATAATGTTGCGTTTAGATTGCTAAGATAATAAAAAAATATTACACACTAAGAGGCATTGGGTAATATAGGATATACGCCACACATTGTGATAAGGAAAACGATTTTAAAAACGAACCCCCCCTCTCAAAACTAAAAATTTGCATCAGAATTTTTTAGCTTTTCCATAGGAACACACCCGCACACCCGCAGCAGGTACACGCCCACCAGCTGGAACGCTTGCCGTTGATCCTTTGCCTTCGCTCTTGTTTCTCCTTGCTTGTTCCTTGATCCTTTTTTATTTTGTCACGTACACAAAAGAAAAGGGTTATTAGATCCCCACATTTAAAAAGAATTTAAATAATACTATATTTTAAATATAGATCAGCACACGCACACCAAGAAGAAAACATATATTTTTTTACTGTGGGATCACTACAACACCAGTAAACAAAGCATTTTATAAAATAAACTAAATAAAAGAGTATTTTTGTAGTATTATTATAGTATTTATTTGTATATTTACAAAGCCAATAAGGCACACAATTTAATTTATTTATTATGAGCAATTTAAAATCAAACATTAGAACTGAAGTATTAAAGACATTAAACAATATTAAAATTGATACTCAAGAAGTTAAAAACCAAATTTCTTTTGGATGTCAAAGCGAAGAAAACGAGTTGAAAGATTTTAATGCTGAACACTTAGAAGCAAACGATGTTTATTTATTGGTTGATACTTTAACGGATGAAGTAAACAGATTAAAAATGTTTTTAAACTTATTAAAATAAAAAAATAAACGGGAGGCGAAAGCCTCCCATAAATAAACCAATTATGCAATACACAACAGATTTAAAATTAACAAACTTCAAATTTTGGAGCGGAGCAAAACAACACAAATTTAGTTATTCAGAGTTGGAAGAATTAGACTATTGTATGTCTGATTTATACCAAACGAAACTACCAACTGAAACAGAAATAAATGATACATTCTGGTTCAATGAAGAGTTTTTATGTGAGTGTATCGGCTTAGATTTTAAAGAATACGAAAACAGATAATATTATGAAAGTAACTAAAATAGCAATAGGATATTACAAGATTACAAAGGGATCTGACGTGTATTACGTTTCGTATGAAGATTTACAAAAAGTTTGGATTATGGAGGTATCGATAGATAATTCTTCAATAGGTATGGCTAACTCATTAGACTATGTAGCTAGTACCGCTACACTAAAAAATTGTAAGTTAATAGTAGAGCAATTAAATAAATAAAATAATTATGACAAAATTAAAAACGGGTATTTATACCCACATTAAAAACGGACACGTTCACGTTTATACACTTGAACAATATAAAAACTTATCATTCATTAAAAAACTAATAATAAAATTTAATTTATAACACTATGAGAGCAATATTAAACAAAGAAGCAAGAGAAGAATTTTTAAGTACAAATTGGAAATTTTCAACAATGGCGTTTAAATGGTCAAGATCTGGAGTTTGTCGGCTATATGATAGGCGAGACGATCAAACAAGATTTTATGCGGGCGGTTATGGTTACGACAAAAAAGGCACTGTATTAGGTGATTTTATAAATACTTTTTTCAGCGAAGAATTAAAAAAGTTAGACGCTTCTAAATTTTACGGATTAAGTCACTACAATAGGAATGCTAAAAGCAATAAAAGAAGATTTTTAAAATATGCTTCTAAAAATACGTGTAGTTATGTAGATGGCGGATGTGGTTTTAATTGTATGGTTGACATACTTTTTAAGATCGGTTTTAAAATGCCATTCGTCCAAGAAACAAAAAATTCCTCAATATACACGCTAACAACTAAAAACTAAAAAATGCAGATAACAACAAACGAACACAACGAAATTGTTTTAATATGGAACGACGAAGAAAATACGATACATTTTATTCATTGTAGCGAAGATCTCCAAGAACTAAAAGAAGATAACGCAAAACCCTACATTGTTGCGGAGGAATGCACAAATTTTGCCCGTATTCATTTAGTCACTAACTATTCAGAAGATGAAGCCTTGCAACAAGTTGACGAATATTTAAGAGAAAAGGAAAATGTTGAACACAGTCATTTAATCGGCGTTTTTGAGTGTAATTTTTAAAATAATAGAAAGATGAAAAAATCATTTAAAGTATTTAGTAGAGTTTTTGCGATATCATTCGCAATATTAATTTTAATGTCTTTGTTTTCTTGCGGATCTTCGCAATGCACAACAAAATCCACAAACAGAAACGGCGGATATTATTTAAATAATTAAGGAGATGGAAAAAAATAAAACCACAAAAGTAATGAATGTGATAACAGAAGAAACGCATACTTACTACAATTCAGCAGATTTAAGATACAATTTAGTTTCAGCAATAATATATTCAAGCGAAGACAAAAGGAAGCTATTAGATTGGGATTATAGAAACAAAATAATATTAACGGCAGAAATAGAGATGATACAAGGAAGCAATGGAGATAAAAAAGCATACTCCCCAATTTTTGATATGATCGCATACCAACAATAAAAACTAAACATTAATACGATAAATCATAAATATGATAACTAAAAAAATAAAATTTCAAAGCATTAAAAAAACCATAGTAAAAATATCAAACGATTACGGATTTAGTTTTGCTCACGAATCAAAAGTTGAAGATATAAATTACCTTGCAAATGAGATAAATGTTTTTTGTGAAATAAAAAACCACAACTACACAAACATAGTAGAACGAGAAAAACGATACCATAGCGAAAGGGAAGATTATAAAAATAAAGTAATAATTAATGCGAAAGGTTATAGCCAATCTGATTGGCAAGATTATGTTTTATACTACAATGAGGAAGAAATAACTACACCACAAGACAAAGCGTGTTTTAACGCCCTTGTTATACACCTTAAAAGAACGTTTACGCATCAAAACGATTATATAGCTGAATCATTTGATCAAATAGAAATAGACGGAAAAATATTTAAGTCTGATCCGTACAATCGTGATCATTTTTGTATTGATCATATAGAATTTCCAAGCGACGAGGAAATTTCAAATGAATTTACTTCTATATATGGAGATGATTATTATAAATGTATTGTAAAAACTAATAACTAAAGAGATGGAAAATAATTTAAAAGTATTAGAAATAAGATATTTTGAAACCCGAAGAGGAACGGGATATGAATGTAAAACCAACAAACTGAATGTATTTATTTGGAATGATGGCAATGGTGGTGGAACATACATTGATCCATACTACCCATATACAAAAGACTATGATCAAATGACAGAAGAGGAGATGGAAAATTTAATAGATGAGTACGAGGGAGTAATTAAATAGGATTAATGTTGTATATTAATAGTAAAAAGACTACATTGCATTAAATTAATATTATGATTGATGAAATAACATTTTTAAGGAGAATGATCTTTATGTATAAAAATCCTGGTAATGCCCAGGATTTTACCAAGGCAGAAAAACACTTAAACAAGGTTCATATACAGTACGGAACGATAGACGTTTCGGCAATTCAAAATTTAATTAAATAAATATGAAAAGCAATAAACTAATAGCAGAATTTATGGGATTAGAAACCATTGATAGATGTTACTTTGAGCATCTAACAAAAGAGGGCGACAGAGAATTAACACATCACATTCTCCTAAAATACCACACCTCTTGGGATTGGCTGATGTCTGTGGTTGAGAAGATTGAAAGCATCACAACAGACAATGATGATAATTCAGATAACTTCTTTAATGTAATGATTGAAGTGTTTGAGTGCAACATTAATGGGGGTGGTATAACAATATGTAAGCAAGGACAAACCAAGCTACAAGGAACATACAAAGCAGTAGTAGAATTTATAAACCAAATAAAATAAACAAACTATGAAAGTAAAAGAATTGATTGCAGAATTGCAACGCGTAAAAAATCAAGATCATTATATACATTTGTTAGGAAACCACTTAAACGGAGAAGACGAAGATGAAGATATTTTCTTCAATAATATAGAAGTATGGGATGATGGAGACGAAAGCATTACTTTATTTATGTCTCATATAACAGAATTAGATGAATATGGGGATCCAATCGAACAAACACCTAAAAGAAAATAATATGAAGCCACAAATTTTTAAAGTATGCCTTTACTATGGAGGAGAAATGCCAAACGAACAACGATATACACCAAGTATAGAGGTTGCCAGAAAATGGGTAACAGAGTCAGAACACGGAACAATAGAAAACCAAAATAACATTTTAATACAATAGATATGAAAGTAGTAAAGATTAAAAAGCACGATGATTATGTAAGATTCAGTTTTACGATTGACACAGAGAACGGAAAAGGTTTAGAATTCAAAACGCAAGTTTGCGGAGGAATTACCAAAAACAAAATTGGTAAAATTTCATTTATCAATATTGAAGATATGGATTTTGAAACTGAATTTAAAGTTTTTGGAGAATACACAGATTATCGTAAGTTTCAAGAATTTTATAAAAACTTATATGGAATTGAACAACACACAAAGTTAATTCAAAAGATTGAGGATACTTGCCAAGAAGTAATTTTACAAAAATACCCAAGATCATTCAATAATTTAAGTATTGAGCATAAAAAAGAAATGTTGATTGAATTAATTGGATATGACAAAAAGAAAAAATCTTGGGTAGCCACCAATATGAAAGATATTAAAATGGGCGAAGATATAAAAGTTTATTTTACTTCAAATTATTGGGTAAGAGAAATTTTTAAAAGCATACCAGGGTTTGAAACACGTTTAAAAAACTTTATGTGGAACGATAGTAAAATTAAAGGAGCAGAGATACACGATGTTTTACACTTAATAGAAAATAATTAATACAAACTTATGAAAACACGAGGAAACTATACCATAGAGGAAGAAAACTATGATCTAAATATTTCGTATGAATATTATTGGGATGATGGAGATCACGAAAATGCTCCAGAAAATGATTTAGAAATTCTGGAAGTAGAATTAAACGGAATAGATATAACAGACTTTTTTTGGGATTGGGTAAACGATGATCTCAATACCAGAGTTTGGCAATACGCACAAGAAAATAAAAACAATTAAATAAATAGAAATTATGGGAAGATATTATAGTGGAGACATAGATGGAAAATTTATGTTCGCAATACAAGGAGTAGATGCGGGAGAAAGATTTGGTGCAATAGAGGAAAATTCTGGATACATTGATTATGTAGTTTATAGAGAAGACAGTTATAAAGCAATAGTAGAAGAGTTAAAACAAATTGAAAAAAGTGGATCAGTAGACAGAGTAAATAAAATGTTTAAAGATGATTGGCTTTGGAATGACGAAAAAATGAAAAAGTTTGGGGTAAGTAGCAACGATATTTCTGAATATGCTGATCATAGAATGGGGAAGAAAATGAAAGATTTTTTTGATGAAAACCCAGATTATACTGAACTTAATTTTACGGCAGAAATATGAAAACAATACTATTAGTTATGTCGTTATTTTTATTTGAAATCGAGCAAGATGGTTTTTTTGTTACTGCAACAATATACCACGCAACACCAGAACAATGTAATGCAGATTATTTAACTACTGCAAGTGGAAAGAAAATAAACGAATCAAACCCTATTGGACACAGATGGATTGCAGTGAGCAGAGATCTTGAGCAGTTAGGTTTTAAGATGGGCGAAAAAGTAATGATCGAGGGAGCAGACGATTTGTCTGGAGTCTGGACAATACAAGATCGTATGAACAAGAGATGGACACAGAGAATAGATTTTCTTGTAAATAAAACCCGTAAGGGAGGTAAGTGGAATAATGTAATTATAAAGCTAATATAAGTTTTTTAAATATAATAAACCATACATAAGACACAGTATGTGATAAGATAATTAAAAAAACTATACAGATAATATAATCACTAATAGTTATAACTAAAATTTAATAAATATGAAAAAATTAAGACAATACAGAAGCAACCAAGGGAGAAACCCAGAAAGAATGAAGTATTCTTATGTAGTATTTTTTATGGGAATAATAGGAATAATAGTGGGAATAAGTTGTATATTAATTTTTAAATAACTAAATTTACAAACACAAATCAATTAAATCAAATGGGAAAATCAAGCGAAAAATTTATCGAACAAAGAGAAGTGGAAAATAATCAGATTCCATTACCTCCAACACCAACAGAATTTACCTGGAAAGAGTATTTCGTAATGTTGGGTGCGCAGTATGCTTATAAATCTAAAAAACAATAAAACAATGAAGAGAGGAATTTTTAATGAATACGTTAAACTTATATGTAGTGGGTTAGAGATAACAGAAGAACAGATGTTTTCTGATGTTAGGAATAGGGAGGTCTCCAGACCAAGACACTTACTATATAAATTGTGTCACGAAAGACCAATGACAATAAACCAAATTGTATCATTAATGTATGAAAGAGGTTTTGATGTAAAATATGAAACTGTACGCAGATCTATTATAAAAATAACAAAAGTTTTAGAGGAAGACAATGATAAAGACTTGAGTGAATTTTTTGATACTTGCCTAAAAAAAGCAGAAGTATGTTGTTAGGTCGCTTAGACTACCTATATATAGTATGGGAACAAGCTTGTAATTTTTCAAAATCTGTAAAAATGACTACTGAAAAAAATGAGTCTGTATTTTATAGGGGAATAAAGATAATAAGTGATAAGGAGGGGATAAAAATTTACAACACAAAAAAAGGAACTTTAGACTATCAAGAGATAGACTATGATGACTACTTATATTTTTTAGATAAAGGATTTAGGAATGGGGTATATCATATGTTAAAAAAAACCTACAAAGATCAGATTGAAGTGATCAACACAAAGATACAAAGCGAAGTAAATCAGAGGAATAATAAAAAACATTACGATTATCTCAAACTTAAAAGAGATAACATTTTAAATAAATACACACAAATCATTAAACAAGAAAAATTATGAGCGAAATTAAATCAACATTCAAAACATTAGCATCTATCAATGTAAAAGACAAGATAGAAAAAAAGGGAAGATTCGATTATTTATCTTGGGCATATGCTTGGGCAATAATTAAAGACAAGTATTCTGATGCAAATAGAAAAGTATATGAGTCAGAACACACGGGTTTAAATTACTTCACAGACGGGAACACTGCCTATGTAAAAGTAGGTGTAACTGTTGGAGGAGTAGAACACATTGATTACTTACCTATTATGAATCATCAAAACAAGTCAGTTAAAATTGATGCATTAACTTCTTTTGATGTAAATAAATCAATCCAGAGATCAATGGTAAAGGCTATTGCTATGCACGGATTAGGATTATCTTTATGGGCGGGAGAAGACTTAGTAGATGTATCGGAGGATAGACCACCCGTAAAACAAGCAGTTAAGCCAATGTTGAAAAAAACACACGGAAATTGGGGAGATTGTGTAAATTACATTAAAGATAATAAGTCTGTACCATTCGCACAATTAATCAAAAACCTTGAAGTAAAGTTTACTATTCCTACGGCTAACAAAAAAGAGTTAAACTCTTATTATGCTAATTAAGGGTAAATATATAAAGCCATCAACAATAAAGAGAGAAAGGGTTTATAAAGAACATAAAGAATACTTAATGGATAAAGATTATATGAAACTACCAGAAGAACGAAAAGAAATAGAAATTTTAAAAAGACTAAAATCTGATGAGGATTATTATGGGGATTTTGGTAAACAATATATGTCAAACTCTGATATATGGACTTTACTGAAAGAGCCAGAGAAATATGGTAAAGGTAAAGAAGAGACTGTTCCAATGGTTGCGGGTAGATACTTTCACGTATCTGTTTTAGAGCCAGAGAAGAAACATTTGTTTAATATTGTAGAATCATCAACAAGATCTACAAAACACTATAAGGAGGTTTCAGAGGGTAAAATATTGTTACTTAAAAAAGAGCAAGAGCATTTAGATTATCTGATCAATAAGATGAAGTCTAACTTTAGATTCCATTCAGATATTTTTAACCCATTAAACCAATACGAAGTCCCTGGGATCACAGAATTATTTGGTCTGAAATGGAAAGGTAAGGCAGATATTATAACTCCCGATGTTTTAATTGATATTAAGACCACGAGTAATATAGATAAATTTAAATGGTCATCACGTGATTATAATTACGATAGCCAGGCATATATTTATCAGCAGATATTTGGTAAACCTGTGATATTTTACGTAGTTTGCAAAGTTTCTGGAAGACTTGGGATCTTTAAACCAACAGAACAATTCTTGATTGGAGGCAGAGAGAAAGTACAGAAAGCTATTGAGGTTTACAATAATTTCTTTATTGAAGATGCCAAAATGGAAATTACACAACATATTACAGAGGAAGATCTATAACAAAGGAGTCAGAGGTGCTTCTCCTACTAAGCACTCAAATTAATACTATTTATTATGTCAAAAGACAAAGTTTTTGCAGACGGATTTCTTTTCAAGAGAAGAGATAACGCACCTGAATTTGTAATCGGTAATATCAGCGTAAAAGTTGAAGAAGCCGTAGCATTTCTAAACACTCATCAGAAAAACGGATGGGTAAACTTAAACGTGCTTACAAGTCAAGCGGGTAAACCTTATGTTGAATTAGATACATTTGTACCTAAAAAACAAGGTGATGCTCCAGCAAAAGAAGAGGAAAAAACAGCAGACTTGCCATTTTAAAAAATGACTAAACTGAGGTAAAGGGAGGTAAAACTCCCTTTTTTTTTCTAAAATATATGTCGGAAATGTTAATTATTTCCCTTAGATATGGCAAAACAAAAAAATATAATATTAAATAACTATATATATATATATATAGAAATAAAATCAACATAAATGGAAGAAAGTAATATTACTATATTTAGAAACATAAAGGATACCTCTACACCTTTTTACAGAGACTTAAATTCTATACTTGTAAGAATAAAGGAGGGTACTTCAAAAGAATTAATAAAGCAAATACGGAAAGAGAAAGATAAAAAGGTTAGACAAGAGTTAAAAAAGAATTTACCCGCTATTTGTTTTTCGGGTACATTTAAAAAAAGAGCAGATGATTCTATCCTGGTGCATAGTGGTTTTATTTGTTTAGATTTTGATGGGTACAATACTAAAAAAGATATGATTTCTGAAAAAGAAAGGTTATCTAAAGACAGGTATGTGTATTCTGTTTTTGTATCTCCTAGTGGTAATGGTTTAAAGGCATTAATAAAAATACCTAAAGAACCAGGAAACCATAAGTCATATTTTGTTTCGTTAGAAAAGTATTTTAAGTCAGATTACTTAGACAAGACCTCTAAGAATATATCAAGAGTTTGTTATGAGTCTTATGATCCATTACTTTTTCTAAATGAAAATTCTCAACTATGGAATAAAGTAGAGGAACAAGAATATAAGCCAGTAGATAAATACACTACAAGACCAACAATCCCCGTTACAGATGAAAACAAGATCGTAGATATTTTAATGAAGTGGTGGGAAAAAAAATACGGACTAAAGCACGGAGAAAGAAACAACAATGTATATGTACTTGCCGCCGCTTTTAACGACTATGGAGTCAATAAATCTTTGTCAGAGTACATTATGTCCTCTTTTGAGACTAAGGACTTCTCAGCCCAGGAAATTAGGGCTACAATAAGTTCTGCTTATCTTCAAACTCAGAATTTTGGATCTAAGTATTACGAAGACGAAGACAAGGTTAATCAAGTACGTATGAAATTAAAGCGTGGTGTCTCAAAAAAAGAGATCCGTCTTCAATTAGCTGAGTCAAATATTGAAGATGCAGTAATAGATTCTGTGATTCACACAATAGAGGAGGATGAAAGTGATAAAAGATTTTGGAGTAAAAGCGAGAAAGGAGTAATAAATATTATTCACTACTTGTTTAGACAGTTTCTAGAAGACAATGGATTCTACAAATTCGCACCAGGAAATAGCAAGAATTTTATATTCGTTAGAGTTACAAATAACTTAATAGACCATACAAATGAGGAAGAGATAAAGGATTTTGTATTAGGGTATTTGGAAGTTTTAGATGATATGTCTGTTTACAATTACTTTGCTGATAAGACACGGTTTTTTAGAGAAGAGTTTTTATCATTATTAGGGACTGTTGATGTTTATTTCATTGAAGATGACAAGAACACTTCTTATTTGTATTATAGAAATTGTGCCGTTAAAGTACAAAAAGACAGTAAGACTGCTATAGATTATTTAGATTTAGGCGGGTATGTTTGGAAAGATCAGGTAATAGATAGAGACTTTGATTTATGTGATACGTTTGAATGTGATTATAAAACATTCATTAGTAATGTTGCGGGTGGAGATAAAATAACAATAAGATCTATGGAAAGCACGATAGGTTATTTATTACACGCATACAAGAATTTATCTTACTGTCCCGCAGTTATATTAAATGATGAGGTTATATCAGAAAATCCAGAGGGAGGTACGGGTAAGGGATTGTTTATTAATGCAATATCTCAAATGAAAAAGTTAGTAATGATAGATGGTAAGGCATTTAACTTTGAGAAATCATTTCCATATCAAACAGTATCTACAGATACACAGTTATTATGCTTTGATGATGTCAAAAAGCATTTTGATTTTGAGCGATTGTTTAGTGTGGTAACTGAAGGATTGACGTTGGAGAAAAAGAATAAAGATGCAATTAAGATACCATTTAGTAAATCACCTAAAATAGCTATTACAACAAACTACGCTATAAAAGGTAAGGGTAGTTCTTTTGAAAGAAGAAAATGGGAATTGGAGTTTAAGCAGTTTTATACAAAAGACTTTACCCCTTTAGTAGAATTTGGAAAGCTTTTATTCTCAGAATGGAGTCAAGAAGAATGGTGTATATTTGATAATTATATGGTAGAAAATTTAATGTTTTACCTAAAAAATGGATTATTAAAATCTACGTTCAAAAACTTATCTATAAGGAAATTATCTGCAGAAACTTGTCACGAGTTTATAGAATGGTGTGGGTTAATTAATGGAATTGCAAGACACGATTCTTTGAAGTTAGACCAAAAAATATATAAAAATGAATTATATTTAGAATTCATTCAAGACAATCCAGATTATGCTCCAAAAGCTAAGATGACAATCTCAAGAACTGCATTTTACAAATGGCTGAGATCTTTTGCTTTATATAAAACAGGTATTACACCAACAGAAGATAGGGATATGAACGGTAAATGGATGATTATTAATACAGACAAAAATAACATCGTAAAACCTAAAAATGAGTTTGAATTCTGATTTCAAATGGTGCCTAGAAAATGATTGGCAAGTTTATATAAAAATAATAAACACACTGCACTGCAAAATCGCGATCAGAAAAGGAGGAATATCAACCAATGGTCGTGATCATTGGTATGATAAAGAAAAAGGATTAACTCTTTATAGTAAAGAGCATTTAGGGAAAGAAGTTTATAGATGTCAAAAAAAAGCAATGAGTAAATTACCCGAAGTCTATAAATACCTTAGAGACAACTATGAAAGATAGAGATAGAATTAAACAGATACTAGACCATTATGATGACGAAGAACTACACTGGGCAATGTATAACTCTTATGATATGATAATAAACAACGTTGACATTAGGGATGTAATGGTAACTGATGTTGAGTATTTTATTCACGATATAACTGATGTTGTAACTGTAAATGTTATAGACACATTGATTGTTTATTTTGAAGATCTAGAGGAATACGAGAAGTGTGCTGAACTAATGGAGGTAAGAAAGAATCACGAATGATAGAGCATATAAAAAACAAGGAGAATGTAATGATTCTATTCCTTAATACATTTTATGGATGGGACCTTACACCTTCGGAATATGAGTTTGAGCATTATGATGCTTATGGGTTGTCTCCTAAAAAAACAAACTCTGTAATGGAGATGAAGTTTAGAGACACGCATTATAGTACTATGATGTTAGAAAAGATGAAATACGATCATCTTATGAGTTTGCCTGAAGATATATTAAAATTTTACTTGGTCCAGGATCCAACGGGAATATATATCTTTTGGCTACAAAGCATAGATAAGAGTTCGTTAAAGGTAAATAAAATACCTTGCCCTGGCACAACGTTTTGGGGAGGCGAAAAAGTAAAAAAAGAAGTATATCTGCTACCTAAACACTATGCCTCAATATTAATTTTAAATCAAAAATAATGGAATTTAGAGAATACCAGGTAGAGATAATTAGGAAAGGAATTAACGTTATAAAAGAAAAAAAGTTTGTGTACTTATCTATGGAAGTAAGAACTGGTAAGACACTAACATCTTTAGGAATATTAGACAATATAGAAGTAAAGACTGTTTTGTTTATTACTAAGAAAAAAGCAATTGATAGTATATACAATGATTTTGAGTTGCTTGACCCTGGATTTTCTTTGTTGGTCGTTAATTACGAGTCGTTACATAAGGTTGATCAAAAAGGATGGGATGCTATTGTTTGCGATGAGTCTCACAGTATGGGTGCGTTTCCTAAACCAAGTAAAAGAGCTAAGCAAGTAAAGGAGCTTATCATAAAAAACAATCCGTTTGTAATATTCTTATCTGGAACGCCTACACCAGAATCATTTAGTCAAATGTATCACCAGGTATATGGGTTAGTACAAAGTCCATTTAGCAAGTACACTAATTTCTATAAGTTCGCTAAAGACTATGTAGTTCCAAAAACAAGACACATTGGAGGTTTTATGGTTAATGACTATTCTACAGGAAAACAATCAATCCTGGACGAAATGAAACCATACAGCATTTCCTACACCCAAAAAGAAGCGGGGTTTAAGTCAAAAATAAATGAAGAAGTTCTATATGTAAATCCACCCACAATAATTACAGACCTTTGTAACAAGTTAAAAAAAGATTTGGTAGTAGAGGGTAAAGAGAATGTAATATTAGCAGATACTGGTGTTAAATTAATGCAGAAATTACATCAGATGTATAGCGGAACTGTTAAGTTTGAAAGTGGTAAGTCAATGGTGTTAGATACATTTAAGGCTCAGTATATATACGATAACTTTTGTACTCAAAAAATAGGAATATTCTATAAATTTAAAGAGGAGTTGAATGCTTTAAAGGAAGTTTATGGAGATGAAATATGTACTGATTTAAGTACGTTTGAAAGTACAAACAAATCAATAGCTTTGCAAATAGTGTCTGGTAGAGAGGGTATAAGTTTGCGAAAGGCTGACATACTGATTTATTACAATATAGACTTTAGTGCTACCAGTTATTGGCAGTCAAGAGATAGAATGACAACCAAGGATAGACCCGAAAACAAAGTAATCTGGATCTTTACAAAAGGAGGAATCGAACCAGATATTTACAAGGCAGTAAGTAAAAAGAAAGACTACACATTAAGACATTTTAAAAGAGATTTATTAACTTTAAATTAAATACAATGATAGAAGCAATCGGTTGGCTAGCAATAGCTGTAGCAGTAATAGTGGTAAGTAAGGCAGTAGCCAAAAAACTATTTCCTGAGGACTGGGATAATGACCCGTTTTAATGACAGAGCAACAAATACAAGCAAAAAGAATTAAACAGTTAGAGGCTGATGGGTACTACGTTATTAAATTAATTAAGACCAATAAGAATGGTATTCCTGATATTGTCGCTATACCACCGAATTGCGGTGTAATATTTTCTGAGATTAAAAAACCAAAGGGAGTAGTTTCTGCAATACAAAAATACAGAATAAAAGAATTAGATAACCACGGTGTGATAACTGAAATATATAGAGGATAAATGAAATACAATGAAATAGACTACAATGTATTATTAGGGTATTATGTTATTCCTAAGCCCCAAAAAGAAAAAAGAAAAACACCTATAGAGGAGATAATAAATATTATCCAGGAAGAAAGTGATTTAATTGATATATTTATAAAATGCAGAAAAAGAAGTTATGTTGATGCGAGAAGAATATTTTATTACATATTAAGAAATTATCATTTCCTGAGTTTGGATAGGATAGGTGTATTATCTGGAAATAGAGGACACGCTACTGTGATTCACGGGTTAAAAGATTTTGATTTTTTAATGAACTCAGATCCAGATATTTCAAATTTATACAATAGGGTAAGTGATAGGGTTTTAGATTTTAAGTCAGAAAAACAGTTATTATTAGATAAAATTAATATATTAGAAAAAGAGTTATTAACATTTAAAAAACAACAAAATGGAATACACGTTCACTGACGTAGAAAAGATAATAGAATTTAAAGCCTGGAGTAACTACAAAAAAATTGATGAACTTTTTAGAATAGATTGTTATATGTATACTAATCTAGGCAAGGATTCCACAAAAAAAGAGATAAATGAAACAAAGAGAAAATCAAAAGTTATTTATAGAGCTATTTCAAAAATAGATTCAAAAATGGGAAAAGGTTTAATTCTAGCAATGGATTAGTTAATAAGTTTTTATCTTTAAATTTATTTTTTTTTGTAGATTATAGGAACCTAAAAAAATGTCAGTAAAAAAGAACAGTCAAAACACTATCAATTACATTAATATGCTAATGGCTAATATTAATGTATTAACTGACGGCATTTACGAATCATTAATGGATGAAGATCCCAAGTCTTTAAACTCTAATATAAAAGAGTTGATTATTATTTTAAGGGACACTCAAAAATTAACAGAGGATGAGTTCTGATAAACAAATTAGAATATGTAAAAAATGTGACGTACCCAAACCTTTAACTGAATTTCATAAAGACGGAAAATACGTTAGATATAATTGTAAAAAATGCAGTCTTGCGGTTAAAAAGGATAGAAGGAAAAAAAATAGAACTTGGTTAAAAGAATACAAAGAAACACTTTCGTGTACTGTATGTGGATACTCTAAAAAAACCAATAAAACATTTTCTAGCAGAGCATTAGAATTTCATCACGAAAAAAATAACAAAAGTTTTTCAGTTAGTGATGGTATTGCTCAAGGCAATTCAATAGACACTATTAAAAAAGAAATAGATAAATGTATCGTGGTTTGTGCCAGGTGTCACGCTGAGATTCATTCTTTAAAACAATCTCCCTCCTGATTTTTTCTTACCACCTAGTAATGGTCCACCGCTATTTGTTTTTCTTTTTCTATTAGTTTTTGTTTTTGTTTTTGTTTTTGTTTTTATAGGAATACCTGATCCACCTTTACTTTTATTCCCACTCTTTTTGTATGATTTTACATTATACTTAATAATAGATCCTGCTTCAGATGGAAGCATACCAAGACTATATAAAAGGTAAGCTAAACCATTAAGAGTCGCTGCTCCTTTTAACGATGGATCAATTTCTCGTTCTTTACCATAATTATCCGTGTAAGTTCCAGTAGATCCGATACCTATCATCTCAAATAAATCACCAGCAGTCCCAAATGGTATACCCAAAACACCTGCTTGCTCTATAAATGTTTTTTTATCTTTTGCAAAAAACTGAAAAGGATCATCTCCGTCACTAGCAGTTTTTATAACCTTATTAACCATCATTAAAGTTAAGTCATCTAATGGAGGTATAGGTGATAAAATATCCTTAACTACGTTACCAGCTCTACCTTTTAATCTATTTTGAAGTGCTTTATTTTTATCTTCCTCATCGTCATCTCCAGTTATCGCTTGAGACATAGCAGCCAATCCTTGAGTAATAGCTAATCCAAGTAAGTTAAATGTAGCTGTCTCTACTCCAAGACCAGCTAAAGAACGATACGCATTTCTTTTATCGTCTTTTGTAGCTGTTTTACTAAGAGCTATGTTAAAATCAGTATACATTCTTGTCTTTTGATTTATCAAAAAGTTAGCGAATGGAAAAAATATTTTACGAGCAACCTGTGATGTAGCGTTTTTACTGTTAAACAAATCACCCTGCAGGTCTGTGTCAGAAACATTCTGCTGTCTTCCTACTTGTTGTTCAGCAAAAGCACCTGCTTTTTTATTTACCTTATGATTTGACCAATCAATACTAGAAGGATCTATACCTTGTTTTTTTAAGTCATTCATATAGTATGCCATCCACGAAGCTTGAGCTGCAAACTTATCTGGATTAACCAAAAACTTTTCTAAATAAAATTTATTAGCCTCTAATATTGCTCTTCCAAATTTTTCTTTTTTTCCTTCAGCAGATTTATCTAGTCTTGTGTTAGTTCCTTCTAAGTTAGTTATAGACTGTAAACCACGATTAGCAATTTCATAACCTGATTTACTTAACCAAATTCTAGCATCAGGGTTTCTGGTTATTAAAGAAATACCTTTGCCAACAGATCCAAGATCAAACATTAAATTTGTAGCTGTATTTACCAAGGGAGTTAACTGTTTCAAAAACTGCGTTGGTCCACCTAAAACTCTAGACACACCAATTCCAGCTATCTGATTAAGAAACTTTATAGTCTCCTTGTCTTGAATTTTTTCACTTGCTCCTCTTTTAGCATTTACATAATTCTGAAACTTACTAAAAATAAGGTTCCTATTGTCTACATCAGGGATTAGATTTTTAAAGGCGGGGTTCATTTTATTTTTAGTACCTAGAAAGCCTTTCATTATCTGTATACTTTCTGCTGTTTCAAGATCCGTTAAAGCGTCTTTTAATCCGCTAAACTGCACAGAATCAAAACCAAAATTTAAAACTCTTCCAGTAGGAAGGCTTTTAGGCTTAGTAACATCCATTAAAACACCTGATTTCTTATCGTAAATTTTCTGTGAAGTACCTTGAAATTGAGGAGTTCCAATTTCTTGATCTAATCCAGAAGATTCGTCACTTAATAATACATAGGAATCTGTAAGGTAGTTAATATCTTTTCCTAAAACCTTATTATATATATTGAGAGATACATTTGCCAGTTCTGGTCTAATTTCTGACCACTGACCAATAATCCATTCAATAGCTTCTTTGTTTGTTGGATCAACTTTAGCTTTTATATCTTCAATATTTTTAGATCCTGAGATTATTTTATCATAAATCTTTTGCCCAAGCTCTGCTTTTTTTGTATCTCCGTCTTGAGTATATGCGACAATAGATTCTTCTATATGTCGTTTTCTTCTGTCAAATTCATTTTGTTGCTCCTCTTTAGTTCCATCTACAGTTCTTAGCATAAAACCATACATAAATCTTTCGATGTCATTTTCAGCTGTATTGAAATCTGTGCCGTTAGGTTGTGTTTTTGTAGTACCTTTTACTGCATTTATTCTGCTTGTTGGTTTTAGAAACTTATCTACATAAGACTGAGCAATATCATTTGTTAATGCTTCAGCCTTTGCGACTCCATTCCTTATCCCGTCAAAACCAGATAACCTGTTAAAAATCCTAGCTGTAGACGTTCCTTTAAATAAGTTTTCAATTATCCTAGGAGTTGCACCTAGTTTTTTATACCAAAAATTAGCAACTTTTTCAGAACCAAAAAGCTTTAATTTTCTAGCTGGTTTTAGCTTCTTGTTAGCTTCAATAGTGTTTTTCATTCCTTGGTTACGCTTAGTTGTAGCAACCATACCACCAGTACCTTGGTTTACAATAAAATTAACCATAGCGTCCAAAGCTTCTAGTTTTTCTTTAGCGGTAGTCATTAAATCAATGTCAACATCCATAAACTCTTTTATAACTTTACGATCAGCCTTGCTTATAACTAAAGGTTCACCACTAATAGGGTCAATTCTATTTTTTATAATATCATTAATAGATTTTTTATAAAAAGCAAAAGCCTTCTTAACAGCTTTAGTTATTTTATCGTCTTTTTCATTGGCTTTTTGTTCATTAGTTTGGTCTAACTCCTTAGAGCCTGTTTCCTCTAAAATAGAACGCATTTCCGCAATACTAAATTCACTAGGATCTAACCCTGTTAAATCACTAAAAGCTTTAGCCTCAGCATCACTAATTGTTTTTGCCTCTTGAATAATTGTTTCACTAGTATATTTGTCTATTGCTTTTATGTCTACTGTACCCGCAAAAATAAGATTACCTTCTTTATCTGTTTTGGTTTTAGTTAAACCATTTACAATTCGCTGAGCATTGTCTAGGTATAAATCTAAATCACTAACTAAGTTAGGATCAATCTTATTAAACTGCTTTGCTGCGATAGAAACCTCTGCATCTAAGCTTTCGCTTTTTAAAAGTTTTTTTATTTTATTAGACAAATTCTTAGCATCATCAAACTTCTTTGCGTTAGCAGCATCCATACTAACCTTTGTAACATACTCCAATACCTGGCTTACCAGACGAGGATTATTAAGGTTTACACCAGAAATCTTTTTAATTAAAGCTTTCGCTTTTTTTGTTGTTATAGTTTTAGATGTCAGTAAGTCCTGGATAGCATCTGAAAGTTGTTTTCTTCTAGTGGTCTGGTCAGTTTTAGACTCTCTATATGCTTTGTTCCAGCTTTTCCAGAACTTTTTTCTGTTTACATTCTCACCCTCTTCTTTTGTTTTGTCAGATGATGTTTTCTTTTTACCTAAAATTTTATCTGGAGAAGGACCTTTCTTTTTTCCAAATACACCAGGTTCAGAAGCTTCTTTCTGTGATATGTCTTTACCTTTTTTCTTAGTTACACTAATAGGTTCTCTATTAGGATCAATATTGTTTACAGTATCTATATTTATTGGTGTAGCCTTTAAACCTGTTAACTGTTCAAACTTATTCTCTAAACTTGTTTCAACATTTGATATACCTGATTCAATATTTAGTTTTCCAGTAGGATTTGCTGTTATAAAATCTATAACATCTTGTATGTATTTGCTTTCATTTTCAGTAGTATAACCCTGAAGCCCAGTAACACTAGTGTCTAAATCAGACTTTGGGTTTTGACCAAATTTGTTTTTTTTCTTAAACCAGAAACGACGCATTTGAGGAGTAATGTTATTAGGGTCTCCATACTTAGCGTAATCTGCTTCACTAATTTTACCTATCTTACCTTTAATATCTAAAGGATCAGCTCGCTCTTCTTTTTCAGCTTTAGTTAAATTTTTTCTATTTTTTCTTTCTATAGCAAGAGTCTCTGCAATTTCTTTTATGTTGTTTGAATTATCAGCTACCTCCTGAGAATATTCTGTTTCCGTTAAATTAGTTGATGCATCCAGGTCTAGTCGAGTACCTTCATTAACATCAATGACATCTTCCAATATCATCTTGTTAGCTTTTAATTGTCTACCTCTACTAACGGGTTTATCAGTGTTTTCTTTTACAGCAACAGGATTAGCTGTGCCATCAGCATTCATTTGAACCTGAGTTTTAGTTCCAGGAACTACAAACCTACGAGACTCTTGATCTATCTTTTCGTCTCTTTTTTTATTTAACTCATCAGACTTTACTTGTTGTTCTGGAGTTAGCGTCTTCTCATCAGTGACGGTAGTTTGACGTGTGTCTCCTTTTCCCACTCCTTGCAGTTCCACGTTATCGGTTTCCCTTGTTTCTTTGCTTCCGCCATCATCTGATAGCACTTGCTCCTCTGTTTTTGACTCTTGAATGGCATCTTGTTTTTCTTTTAATAGGTTATCTTGTTCTTTTAAAATATTTTCTTCAGACTCTAAAATAACAGGCAATCCAGCTTTTTCTCTAACTTCGTTCTCAGCCTTTAAAGAAGCTAAAGCCTCTTCCTTGGTAACATTAGTAGTAACAGTTCCTTCTTTCTGTTGATTCATTATAGCTTTAGCCTCTGCTGTATCTTGCTTTTTTAAAGCATCAATTTGAGAATCAACTCCCTCTATTTTCTTATCTATCTCTAACTTTAACGGTCCTTCTAATTCCGCTCTCTTAGCCATTAACTTCTGTCTTTGGTTTAGTAAAGCGGCAGCTGGCTCTATATTAGAACTAACTAACATAGTACCTTGTGTCTGGTTTATACCAGTTTGCATATTGTAAACCTCTGTGTAAACAGACTTACCCTCTGCTTCAGTAATATCACCGTTATTTACAGCATCTGCAATATCTTTTTCTATATTAGAGCTTTCAGTAGCTGCCTTCAATAAATCCTTACGACCATTGTTAGTCAACAATGTTTTTGCTCCTAGACCAGATGTAGCTCCTAAAGTAAGAACCACAGTCTCTATAACAGAAGCTTTAGACACTTCTTGATCTAAAATTTCTTTACCAATAGACTCATTAGCTAATCTATTTAAAAAAGCACCACTATACAAAACAGGAAGTTCCTCAATAACAACCTCCCTAAAGTTTTCTTTAGCTAAGTCTTTTACTTTTTGTTTAAATACCTCGCTTTTAAATACGGTCTTTGGTTTTAAAACAAGATCTCTTAATGTAGCAGCAGCATTTTTATTGGCGGTTAATAATTTTGTATTTCCTCCAGCCAAACCTGAAAACAGTCCATCTAAACTCGCTCGTCCATTTCCATATAATATAGCTCTATCCATAGCCTCGTCTTCAGAAAGACCAGCCTGCATCAATTGACTCTTTATACTATTTACTTCTGTAGCTACAGAGCTTCCGTAAGAAACCGCAGCCATACCAACACCACCCTTTACTTTTCTTCCAGTAGACTTTAATGCTTTGTTTATTGATTTAGTAGCCCACTGACCACCTTTAATCAATCCAATCAAATTAACAATCATTCCTGTACCTCCTTGAAGAACAGAACCTCCTGTTGCTGTTATTTCAAATTCTGATATATTTTTAGCAGAATTATTAACTTCTTTTACCTGCTCATTTGTTAGCAAGCCACCCATTGATACCATTGTATTCATATCAACAATATCTCCCTGTGGAGTTAATCCTACTTGCATTGGTTTTCCTTGCCAATTTATAGTAACCTCTTTCACTTCATTAAATGAAGCTCTCTCTACTGGAGATGAATCTATAGCGCCATCAAAGGTTCCAATCTCGTTATTAAGCATAGCATCCAAACTTTCATTTAGACCCCTAGCACCACTCATATCTAAACCCGCTAAATTACCACCTTGTTCTATCCAAGAAGGTATTGCAGTAAGTAACCCTCCAGCAAATTTTAATCCAGAGTCAACTGCCGTTAATACCATATTAGAAGTAGCTCCAGAAAAATCCCCAGATCTTTGATTCATAATATACTCTTTCCTACGAATTTTTTTTACATCGTCTTGTTTTTGTAGAGCAGGAAATAAAGATAGGAAATTATACTGTCTACCAATGTTTTTAACTTGAGCCTGTTTAAGTGCTTTTTGTTTTGCTAATAAAATAGCTCTAGATTCTGGGTTAGATTCAAATTTCAATCTATCACCTATAAGATCTATGTCATTTTGTATATCATCTCCTAGTGAATTTGTATAGGCTGATAATTTTTGAAAATTTCGCTTGTCTATTAAAAGCTGTTCATCTTCATCGCTATTTATTAAGTCTCTGATCTCTGAGTAAACAAAGTCATCTTCCTTTGTGTTTTCTCTCTCCCAAGCTTGATAGTCTGAAAGGTCCACATCAACCTTATCTAAAAGATCTTTAGATATAGTACCTTTTGCATCAATCTCATCAAGATCTTCCTCAGAATAAAATAATTTATTTAATAAGTTTCTTTCTCTTGGAGCTTCAGTGGCTATCATTCCCGCTGGAGTCGCTCTATCACCTAAAACTTTACCGTCTTGCGTAATAGTCGTCTTTAAAAAGTCTTTTTGTCCAGGTAGTTGTTTTTTACTATTAAAGTTTACATAACTCTGTAATACATCTCCATCATTAAAGTCGTATGAAGACATTGTTTTAAAATCAGAAGAGCCTTCAGCGTTCATTGGCTGACCAAACATATCGTTTTGTCCGCTTAAACGAGGTTCGTCCTCATCATTTTGTTTTAAACTATCAATATAGTTCTGTTGCTCCTCAGTTGGTAATTCAACAAAAGGAACACCATCAACGACAACGTTATTTACTTTTTGAAAATTTTCAGTAGGATCTCCAGAATCCGATAAGATACCTTCTGTTTCTAGAATTGGTGTAATGCCACCCGTATTTTCCGTCTCCCCAGTGGAATCGACAGACGCGTCTTTTTTTTTTAATGTACCTCCATCAACTAAGGATTGTGAGCGATCTCCATATTTCTTAACAACATCTTGACCGCTTATTTCGCTACCATTAGGGCTAATATAAAACGCCTCAACATCAAAAGTAACCTCAACTTCTTTTTTAGTTTCTTCTTTCTTGGTGGCAGGTTTTTCTGTTTGCTTAAAAGTTCCGCTATCTAACAATCCTTGAAGTCTATTTCCGTATTTAGATTTAGCTTCACTCTCCGTAATTACAGACCCATTAGGGGTTTCAAATAATAATTCGTCTTCCATTATTGTATGTTGTTATTCTATTGGCACTCCAAATTCATCTACTTCTACCCCACCTTTAGTAGTTTTCTTTCTAGTTCCTGATGCTCTTCCAGCTAAAAACTTACTTATTCCGTCTGCTAAAATCTTTCTAACTTGTCCATCTAAATTATTATTATCTACAGCTACAGAAACCCTGTCCGTTTCTTCTCCGTTAGGACCAATAAAGTAGAATTTAGCAGTTTCGGCATCGTATTTTACTTCAACACCAGCACCTTGATTACCTCCTTGTTCTGCTTTTAAAGCATCAAACGTACCTTGTATTTCTCCTTGTAAGCCTTGTAGCTGCACAGTGTCGTTTTTAACACCTGATTCCTTCCAATTATCTTTAATATTTGCATAAGAACTAGATCCAGTTATTGTTGCAATTGCAGATTTATCTCCTATTTTAGTATTAACAGAAACGTCATCTATTGCTGTAATGTCAACATCCTCCGTGCTTGTAACAGACATACTTCTATCTGCATCTGTATTTAATTTACCTATTGGACTGTAGTTTTTATTTTTACCTGCAAATGCATTTCTTGATTTTGAAACAGAAGGCTGATCTCCTTTACCTTTAAATAATTCATAATACTTATCTTCAAACTCTTGTTTTGAAACAGGAATAAATTGAGGCTCATAGCCTTTATCTCCTTTTTTCAATTTCGCTTGTTTGTCTTTGTTATATTTAGGATTATCAGTCATCAAACTTAATTCAAACGACTTAAATACTCCATCACCTTTATCTACCTGATAAGTTTGACTCATTATAACTCCTTCTTCATCTTCTCGATCACCATCTTTTTTGCTTACAGTTGTATCGCTGAATGTAAACCCACTTTTAACCATTAAAGTCTCAGTAGCCGCCTTAACCTCTGCATTTGTTCCTCCGTGAAGTAATTGCACTTGTTTAAATAAATCAACTCCAGAATCTAATTTATCATTCTTATCTGTTACTGATTTTCTATAAGGATCAAACTGAGCTACAGCTACACCAGATTTAATTCCTTTTCCTATTTTACCATCAACAGCTCCTCTTACAATACCCGATGCTGCTGCTTTATGTGCGTCTGTAGTTTGAACAACAATACCATCTCCTTCTACTTTTGAACCTATGTATTTAGGAGCGCTTTTATCATCATATATTGGTTTTCCATTACTATCATATCCTGTAAGAACTTGAACAGTAATTGTGTCTGTCATATCAATTTTTTTACCATCAACCACACCGCTAGCAGTTTGATCAGGGTCTAATTGATAAAATTCTGAACTATAATTGTCAGTTAAAGTGCTAGAAACAGCTCTGTTATTAGGTAATGTTTTTTCAATAAAAGTATCTTGATACCTAGTAAAACTTGGATTACGTCTAATATTGTCTTCTCTACTGCTACCCTTCAAATATCCTGGATGGTTTATAGAAACCTCATAAGCAGCGATAACTTCTTTACTAAAAGATTTATCAACAGCACCAATAACGTCTGTTCTTTGCCATCTTGAATTTTCTCCATTCATTAAAGACATTACACTTGTTCCACTAATATTTTTATTTATAATTGGATTACCATCTTTATCTAATACCCTCTTCTGAACACCTGAAGCTGGGTCGTACACTGTTTGATAAACCTCAACAATACCCATACCATCTTCACCAGATATTATTCTAGTATTATTTAAGTCACCTATAACGCTTTGGTATCTTTGAAAAGCCGCTTCACCTGCTCCTGCTACTGGAGGAACAAAAACACCATCATCTTTAGTATAGCCTTGCGCTCTTTTCTTAGTTTCTTCTAGTTCTTTTCCAGCTGAATCAGCTCTTCCTTTTACGGCTTGCCACGTTTGTTTTTGATTGTTTTTAAAAATACCATAATCTCTTACAGCAAATGAACCTCCTAAACCAGAAGTTACAACTTCTTGTTGATTGTAAGAATCTTGTATAAATCCATCTAATTGTGTAAGTGTCCAGTTAGCTAATGTAGTGCTAGTTGGTATATCACCCAATTTAATGCTTTGTCCCGAAGAACTTTTGTCATCTGTTGCTCCTGCTGCTTGCGCCTCTGCTCTTAAAGATCTAAGATCTCTTATATCTGATGCACTCTCTTCTTTAAACGCTTGACGAGTTTCTCTTTTGGCTTGAACATCTGCATCAATACCACTAAATAACCCCTGTAAGCCATCTGCTACTGCTGTACTTGGTGCGCCTTTACCGCTTAATAAACCTTTCTCTAGTTTTAATTTCGCAATATCTAATCTATCCGCCATATTATTTTTTTAGTTTAGCAATAAGTTCTTCTATCGAAATACCTAGCCCTTTAGCCATTTCAGCTAATTGAGATTCACTAAAATCTTTACCATCTCCAATACCAGTAAAATTAGATAAAGCCCCAGCAGCAACCCCAGCAAATTTTGAAATACCCTGCCCTGCTTTAGCTAATAATTTACCTATACCTGTTTTGCCTTCTAACCCCTGTTCGTTTGCCATTTTTAAAGCATCTGTTTTAGAAAGACTAGGGTCTGCATCCATAAGGTCTTTAGCCGCATCCCCAGCTTTACTTCCAAAAGCTGTATTTACTGCGCTAAAAGCTCCAACACCCGCATCTACTAAATTAGATACACCCGCAACCTCTAAGCTATCTGCATTTTTTTGCATAGCATCAGCCTCTAAAGACATCTCAATTGCTTGATCTGTTTTGTACTCAGACGCTAACTCACCCTTTCTATTTCCTTCTTTAGCTGCATTAGTATCCAACTCTAATTGTACTTTAGCAATAGTGTCTCTAGCTTCAGTTCTAGCCGCATCTTGAGTTCCTTTTATTTTACCAGCAGTAGCTTGAACACCTCTTTGATCTCCCTCAGCTGCCGTTTCTAAGATAGTAGAGCCGTCTAACGTTTGTAGTTCATTAGTGGTATCAAATATTTGCATAGGAGCTTGTACCGCCTCTAAACGATTTTGTTCTATATCTGCCAAAGCATTTCTCTCTAATTCATCTGCTTGCTCGGTAAGCCGACCAGCTTCTCTAGATTGTGATTTTGCTGCATCTATAGCAGAAAAACCTTTGTAAGCCATTGAACCTATAGATAAAACCGCTGATGTTATTGCTGCCATATTATAATTTTTTTATCATTTCTTTATTGTATTGACCAGCTTCTAAGTAACCCTCTTCCTTATAAATATTTATTAAAGAATCAGATTTAATTAAAGCATAAGCATACTTGCATTTACTTATTTTTAAGGTTTCAGTTAAAGTTAATATAAGCTTCTTTAAAGCCTCTTTTCTTTTTAACTTATCCTTGTAATTAAAATTAGAGATAATCCAATCACACCAACCTACTTTGGAATTAGTCACATAAATAAAGCCTGCACAAACAGGAATATCTTCATCGTAAATAATATATCCACCTTTACCATCTTCAGGTAAAAAGTCTTTAGGAGGAGCTTGCCATCTCCAATCATTCCACCAATTTACTAAAATTTCATCGTAATCGGTAGGGCTTAATTTTTTTATCGTAAATCCCATTAAAGCAAAGATACAAAAATCTATGGATAACTTTTGAAGACTTGACTATTTACAGCAAACAACTCGGTTGCCACAGTGCTAGTGTTTGTTAAAGTAAACTCTAAATAATATCCCAACATACCATAGGACTCGGCTACAGGGTCTTTTAAGTATACTATACTATCACTCCCAGTTGCATCATCAACAGGGCTTAGTATCGTAACAATTCGTCTATCTTCAGATATTGCCGTTACAGGACCTAACTCAATTAAAATTCCAGCATCAATTTTATATGCGGTTGCACCTATATTGAGTATAGAGTCAACTGAGAAATTAAACTCAATAGCTAAAGGCGGTGCGGCAACACTTCCAGTTACATTAGCACACGTCCCTATACCTTGCGTAGATCTTAAATTTAAATTCTCTTGATTTTGGTTATACCTAATAAAACTAAAATAAGAACCTTCTTTTAAAGAAAAGTAATCCGCATTAATACTACCTACTTGTAAGTCAGTTAAAAAAGTTGCACCCCAGCTAGAATCAGATTCTAACTCTATGGTTTTAAAAACCTTATTCTGTAATGGTTGATCATTTAATACGCTTGTAATTGTAGAGTTATATTGATTCCCGTAATAATTATTCCTAACAGGGTTTGTGTTGTGTCGATATAAATCTCCATTTTTAAAAGTATACAGGTATTGATTCATACCCATAATATATTCAGGGAAGTAACTGTAAAACGAAGCCCATCCCTGAACGTCTTGACTATGTGTTAGTGTATAATTTGGCATATATTTTTATTTTATATTTATTATTGTAAACAATGTGTTGCATCACCACAGCTATAACTCTGCGCTCCATTTACTGTTGCATCATTAGTCCCTGATACATTTACTTGCGTTACCGTACCACAATATACTGCACCCTGCCCTGGTACCCCTTGCTGGTATTGTAGAACGTTAGTGAGGACGTGACCGTATGTATTAGTCATTGTCCAAGTGTTACCTGTCTGACAGTCAGAAATTCTTAATTGAGAACTTCCACTAGTACAAGTAGCAGATGAAACAACAACTCCATTTAAAACACTAAAAGCAATAGTTCCTGTTATATAATATTGTACAGTACTTGTGTTATTTAAAGGGGTAGCTCCGTTTTGATCTGTAAAAACAAAGTTTCCAACAATAGGCACTGTGTTTGTGTCATTATAATTTTTTGCAAAATATACAGATGTATTTTGAGTAGATTGACAAGCGTCCGTTGATTGCGCTGTTGAAGCTAAAACACTCGGTAGATTTGCTGGACAAGATACCTGAACATTCCAAGCAGTACTTGAGCAAGGTCCTAATACCTGTATACTAACAATATTAGGTGTTGCAGTTGTTTTAGGTATAACTAAAGTGCTATATTGACTAACACCACCACCAACAAAATCGCCAGTATTTATTGTTATACTTTGTGTTGTGCCTGTGTTATTCCAAGCCCCGCCAATAATACCGTCAAAGAAAGTATAAGAGTTAGTGTTTGGAGCAGAAGGAACACACGTATCTGATGCGTTTCCTACTATAGTGAAAGCACCTGTGACTCCACTTGTTGTCTGTATTCTTCCATCAGTATTATTTGTTAATGTGTTGTAAAAAACGTTATCATATAAAACTCTAATTCCGTCAGGAATACTAGCTGGATTAAAATATACAACTATTGCTCCTACGTCAGAAGCAGTGCTTCCAGCGTCAAAATCTAAATTATAGTAGCCTTGAGCGCCTGAAGGGATTGTAATTGAGGTACCACAAGGTTCTGCGCAAGAAGGACAAGTTGTTACCGTGCCTAAAACACTTCCTGTTATTTGTCTGTATTGGTTTGCAGCAGGTTCTTGATAAAAACCATCAGCAGCAATATTACTTAGATTTACATCAGTGTATATATTTGTTGTAGTTAAAAAAGTTGACCCAGCAGGATAATAGTATTGAACAGATGTTTGTGTCTCACAGCATAAGTCACTAGCCGATGTTGATACATAATCTAAAGAATCAAAAGCAAAGCAATCAGCACATACTGTAGCTGTTAATAACGCTCCTGAAACCTGTCTTCTATATTGACCACCAAACTGATAATAACCGTCTGTTGCTTTTGTGGTTAAATTAATATCGTCATAAACCGCAGTAGCAGTTAAAAAACTTCCAGAATCAATATACTTATTTACTAAACTCATATTATTTTTTATTTATGGACAACACTCAGTGTAATTAAATGTTAATGTAAAACTAGACCCTGTTGATCCAGAGTACACCAAGTTATCTACAACGCAAGGGCTGTTTAAAACATTTCCTGTTGTTAAATAATTTCTTAAACCTATTGACCCGTAATTACCATTATTGTTAGACTGTGTATTTCTAAGCTCCAAAGTATTTACTCCTCCTACTACAAAGTTAGGATCGAAATGATATGTAACCATAAGATTTAAAGGACAAACAAAGTCACTACTTGTTACCGCAGCACTCGTATTAGAAGAAGCTATAAATACAGATCCTGCTTGTGTGTTTGAGTTTAAGTCTAAAGCACCTATATAATTGTTATTTAAATATACATCAAAGTTATCATCTTTAGCAGCATTACTATTACATACCTGAAAAACTAAAGTTCTATCTGGACAAACTGGAGCGTCTGTTCCGCAACTACAACAAGATTCAGAGGCGCTAGTAGCATCATAACATAGTTCTATTGGAGTTGCAACTCTATAGTCCCAAACCAAATACAAGTAATCATCATTCGCTGCGTTAGTATAAGTAAAGCTTGATTGATAGGTGTTACCGCCAACGCTTACAATAGGTGTGGAAGTACTTAATAGTGGTATTAATGTACTTATATCAGCCTCATTATAATTGGTATTAGAAACCAAATACTTTAGTTTATCGGCTAAAGGATCAAAAGCAAAAGTCTCTCCAACAGATTGTAGGTTTTGCATCGTTACAGTTGCACCACTCACTGGTATTGTTCCAAAAGAAGCAGGACCTGTTTGTGAAGCAAATAACGAAACACCATCCTCTTCTAAGATAATGTTGTCACTTTGATAAGGACTTATAGTTGTTCCATCAGCCCATCTATATCTAATACTAGACGTTAGGCTAGCATCTCCAGAAGCATTTATAACAATACGTTTTACCGTTAAATTTTCTGTTTGAGGACAACCTAATGATAATGAATATGTTGCGGCTGTAGGGGTAATAGTTACCTGAGCAGTTGTTGGAAAGGATTGTCCTTTATTCCAAGTTACAGTTCCTGTTCCATTTATTGTTTGATTAATAACATCAACGCCATTATAGTTAACCACCAAAACAGCAGAGCCTGAATCAAAATTATATACACAAGCTACATCACCTATAAGAGATGTGCAATCTATATTAAAAGATGAAGCCTCACTAGAATTTGATTGCCTAACCTCATACCCACAATCTCTATTTGTTGGAGGTACTGGCACTAATTCTGTGTTGCTACTTAAAACAAACTCATTCATATAAGGATCATATCCTCCTAATTTCTGAGTATCAAATCCAGTGGTGAATAAATCTCTAAACCAACTACGCATACCTAATGAAGATATAACTTGTAGTTTGTCTGACTTTGCACTAATACCACCTCTAATATTTATAACCGAACTTCTTTTAGCGTCAGTAAAATATACATCATAACCATAAGAAGCAAAACTTTCAGGATTATTACTTATACCAAACTCTTCGATTCTAGCTAACTGAGTACCTAATACTTCTGGTATTGAGGCTATAGCCCCTCCAGCAGACGCATCAGAAAGTAAATTCTTTTCTACTAATACATAAGATATTCTGTCTTCCTGTAAAGTAAGTATGTCTGTCTGTCTTGCGTGTAATTTTCTAATTGGACCATAAGAACTTTCTAAAGACTTGTAGTTACCAAGAGCTAAATTAAACTCATTTAACTTATTTACATTAGACTCTTTATTAAAATTACCACTGTATGTTATATCGCTAAAACGATGAGCTTCTTTGTATTCTTCTTGAGAAACCGCAGTTACTTTTTCGCCTATAGTAAAACTAGGGGTAGTTAAAGCATCTAAAACTCTATTGGATTCTACTCCATTTCCAAAAGTAAAACAATTAGAGAAAGTTAAATTAATCACAGCAGGCAAACTTACTGTCTGATCTTGATCAGTAACATCTGTTCCTGATTGATGATACCCTCCAGTAATGTCAAAAACTTGCTCATTTTCAAAATACATCTCTGTATTAGCATCTTTTGCTTCAGTTTCAAAAACTATTAATGTGGTTGCTCTTTGAGCTATAACCTCTACATTACCATAAGAATTTCTCTTGTTTGGCGATCCACAATTAGGAGTTCCATTTTGAAAAACAAGATACATTTTTCCGTTTGAAGCATCTGTTTGAAAAGTAACATAAGACTGACCTCCACTAGCTAAAGATGTATAATAAGGATACAATGTACTAGGTTGGTTTATTGTATTTATAGTGTCGTCACTACCTGAACTAACACCAGCTGTTAAATCTATATTATCTCCTTCAACAAAAGCATACATACTATCGTAATCTTGACTAGCTGTAAAAGTTTTGTCAAAAATATATTGTCTACTTCCGCATTTAGACCCTCTTTTATATCGTTGCTCTCTAAGTTTTATTGAAACAATACTTCCTGCTGGTATAGTATATGGTATAAATTCAGTTGCACCAGAACCGCCAGGATTAGGAATTGAAACATCATACTTTACAGCACAATAAGACCCTTTACATCCATCATCACCAGTGTTTATTAGCGCGTCTTCTGCTATACCTGCTGAAAAATTACTCGGTCTAAGCTGCATATAAACTCCTGTTGGCTGAGAACAAGTATCATCTATTAGAGTACCATCGCCTGCTCTTTGACAAAGCCAATTTTCTACTTGACTACCATAATCCAAAACTTTTGTTTCAACACATCTTAATACTGCTCCATTTGTATCAGACTTGACTTTTAAGTTTTCATCTATAACAACTTTAGATTTATTATCTCCTTCTAATTTAAACCACACATTACCAGTTTCTTCTTCTTGAAAAAATATGTTTGAATAAACTGTTCTATATTCATCTTTAGATGGTTTTAAAACAAATTTATACTTAGTAGCCCAGTAAGGAGGGTAGCTATTTAGTGTAACTTTTATTGTATTTTTTGTAATTGAATTCTCACAAGGAACGTAAACCGTATTGTTTGTATCTACTAAAGCAGTACTTGCTCTACCATAATCATCCTCATAAACAATACCAACCTCATAATCTCTGTCACTATGTAGGCTACTTTTTGATGAATCTAAACTATAAAGAAGTTCTGATTGTCTTACTGTAAAATATTCATAAGCAAATATTCCCAAGCCAAGGTTAGGAGTTACAGTTGTATCATACTTCTCATATTTTATTGCTGGAACAGTTAAAGAAAAACTATTGCTACCAGGCGTAGATCCAATAACTATACCTTGATTCGTTCCTGATAATCCAAAACCTACTTTATACCAGCTTGATTTAGCAACAACACCACAGTTAATTAAATCTGTAACTGACGTACCGTTAACACATCCAGTAGAACATAGTTGAGAAAAACACGTAGAATTAGAAGGCGCAACAAACTCAGATATTGCAGCTATAAATGACGGAGAGTTAACTAAGTCATAAGCATTAGAAAAATCTTCTTGAATATTAAATAAAAATGTAGATTCATATTCATTTAAAGGCTCCGTTCCGTCTACATATTCAGCAGCTCCAGAAAATTGAGAGTGACCTAAGTTAAAAGAAATACCTATCTGAGAACCACTTTTTAAATCAAATCCAGTTGTATCATAAGTAGCCGTTCCGTTAATAACTGAAACCGAACCATTTATAGTGTAATTAAAAGAAGTATTTACTGAAGGTGCTTCCCCAGCATCTAAGTCTTCTGATATTAAGTCTAAAGTATAATCCAAATAAACATCTTGACCGTCTTCATTTGTAATATTATATCCATCAATATAATTACCATACATAAGCCTATTACCCATAAGCGTTTGAGATTGTGCAATTCTAGGCACATTATCAAAAAGTCTTAAAAGCTGAGCTTCTGGTAAAACAGTATATATTTTTTGATTTGTAAACTGAAATGTTTGTTCAATATTATCTAACCAGCCTTGATCTAATTTATTAAATCTTTCAATAACATTTATCGCTGCAAAGTTTGTTGACTTGAATAATAAATCCACTCCCTTTACGTTTCTTCCGCCTGTGTTAAATTTTACAATAACACTATTGTATACATTTTCCATACCTATATTGTCATAAGTAGAAAAGTCTAATTGAAATGGTCCTGGTGAAAAAGATATTGGCGAAAAAGGAGAAATAGCAGAATACTCATTATCCTCATACTTGTATCTGTAAGCAAAAGAAATCATTATATCTGTCATATAATTTTCTCCACCACCTTGTTGGACTGGCGTAAGTGTAGGCGCAAATAAAGGCGGAGCTACAATAACACCTATGTCTTGTTCAGTCACCTGATCAACATCGCTTATTGGGTACTGATAAGTTCTGTTTATATTTATTTTTCTAGGAGGGTTTAGATTATCTGTAAAGAACAATAATCCATCTATAAGATTAACTCCTGTAACTAAATAGGTATCATCAAAATTTAAAACACTAGTAGATATAACGTGATAAAATATTAAATCCAACTTAGTATTGTATGATACTATCATATCAACCTTACCCGTGCTTGAGTTAGTGTTTGCTGGATCATTTATAAACCAGTACATAGTTTCTTCTCCACCATCTTCGTAAGCTCCAATACACTTTGCCTGAGAACTTAAAGGCTGACTTTCGTAAGTTAAGGTTGTTAACCTAGTATTACCTAAAGAATTTTCTACAGCACCTATTTCAGTATTTTCTGTAGATCCAAGTCTACAGTTTAAAGCATCAATATATTCACCCTGAGGAACTAATCGTTCATCAACGCTTTTATTCATCCTTCCTTTTATAAAATTTCTTGTAAACTGTGGCATATTATTTTAACCATTTATCTTGACCCCTAAGATTCATTAACAATCTTCCTGGATGTATGTTACTTAATCTTATTTTTGCGTTTCTCAATAAAGCTGTTTTTTCTTTCTTAGCTCTATTGATTATGTATTCTTGAACGCCGTATTTACTGGTTAATATAGCATATTTAATATAGGCGTAGATAAAATCTTCAAACAATTTATTTAAATTAATCTCTGAGTCTACACCATTTTCCATACCATCTGAAACATACTCTAAAATAACTAGTTTATCTGAAACTCCAGAACTAAAGTTAATTACTCCAGAAGCTTTGTTTATTTTAAAGGTAGGATTAGAATTTGCAGTCTCTGTATTAAGCCCATAACGTTGACCCACGCTATAATCAAAGAACCAAGCACCATCTACATTGTAACCCATATTACCATCCTGACTGCTATTTGAGTTTAAGTAAAGACTTTTTTTGCTTCCAGAAATTCTATCCATATCTATAGTAGAGTTTTCTGGTTTTAATATGTTTCCAAACTCATCGAATAGTATTTTACAATCATTATCTTGTAAATAAGAACTACTCCAATTTGTTTGTATGTTTTCAGTCAATGGCATTAATACACCATTTTGATATATAGAAACCCTTACCCAGTTAACGTAATCAGGAGGCAATACATACCTTAGCTGATCACAAACACTAAGTTCTAATATCTTAATCTCTTTCATTGCATCGTAATTCAATTCTTGAATACCTCGTTTTGCGTGAAATAAAATATTATATTTTTCTACGTTATTAATTAGCTTGTCATTGCCAACATACATTAGCATAAAGTTAGTTACTATATCGTCTAGCGATACAAATTGATAGGAACCCCAGTTTGAATTCGTAGGGTTTGTCCCTTCGTTTTCATAATATTGATAATCTGTTATATATGACATAGCTTATGATTGTTGTTGGTTATCTTCTTGTTCTTGCATATTACCAAAAACAGCAATATCATTCTCTCTAATAGATACACCAGCATATTGTAATATCTTATTTACTAAGTTAGGCTCATCAGAATCAGGTAATTCAAAATCCTGATAATCTGCCGCTCCCTCATCAAATACTGGCTCTCCGCCCGCTAAAGAACTATAAGTCCAATTAGGATCCAAAGGATACCTTATGTATTGTGATAAAACCTTTCCTGATCCAATTATTGTATCTGGATATACTGTAATGGTATTACCAGTTGATACACTATTACCCCCACCTAAAACATAGGCTGGATAAGTTATGTTTGGAGATGTTAAAGGAGATGAATTTAAATAGAATATTTTATTTTGAGAAACTCTTTCGATTTCTTTAATACCAGTTGTACTTACAATTGTGTAAGAATTACCAACAGTAGCAGCGCTACCAAATGGATTGTTAGATAACGTTAATTGAGTCTCTGAATCTACACTAACTACATAAGCTCCAAATCCAGAAGACACGCTAGTTAAAGTAGTGTTAGTTACAAACTGCCCTGGCAGTACAGTACCAGTTGCTACAAATGTTGCATTAGCATCTGTTAACGTGTTTACTCCACCCGCCGTAGTAGTTGAAGAAAATATTGCGTTAGGATAGTAATTTATTTTATTAATTAAATAGTAGTTTTCTGGTAAATTATATAAATTAATACCAGGTGTAGTTAGTCCTCTTGTTTCAGAGAAGCTGTCAATTACCTCTACCAAGCCTTTTAGAATATCTGCATATTCACTACCAGATACACGAGCATTTTGCTTTATGATCCAGCTGTTATATTGATAAAAATAATCTTCAAATATGTCTAGTTGAGCTTGTTTTGCATATAAGTTAAAATCACTAGGAGTTATATATCCGTAATTGTTTTTATTTGCAATTGACAAGACCGTTGCTCTTACCGTGTTAATCATTTCAAATTGTTATTTAAACAAAGATACGAAAAAAAAAAGAGGCTTCATTTTATTGAAGCCTCCCTATAATTTAGTTAGTTTACTATTCGTCTACCTTTTTCAACCTATTGCTTAACAGGGTAAAAACTTGATGACCTTCATCACTTTGGAAGAATGATGCCAATATAAATAATGGGTCTTCTCCATAAGGAACGGTTAGTAATTTCTTTTTATTTTGTTTTAAATTATAATAAACGTCTTTTTCGTTTTTCATTATAATTAAATTGTTAGACAAAAATTGAGAACACTTGTTTTGCATAATCAATAATGGATCATTAAGAGACTCCAAGAAATCTTGAGGGTATCTTTTTGCAAATAACCTAATATCTCTTTTAAGCTCCGAAGAACTTAATTTGTCTACATTTAAACCTATAACCACTCTACCTATTGTCTCCATTAATTCAAGACTTAAATCTTTTGCAGAAACCTGAGCTTCTAATTCATAGTCTAAATACTCAACATCAACATTAGCGTCTACCTCTTTATCAACCTCAATAAATAAATGTTTATTAGAAGGATGTAATGATAGAAACTCTTGTAGTACAGGATTTGTTTTTGGCACAAAAAGAAAACCATCTTCAAACACAATTGGTTCTAGAATAGCATTTCCATCTTGCTCATCCTCAAAAGGACTTTTCTGGTTTCTTGCATAGCGCAAAGGTCTATTGATACCTTGTTCTTCGTCAAAATACATTAACGGTGATCTTCTGCTATTTCTAGCTGGAATCATAAGGCTTAAAGGAGCAATATCTCCTGTTAGTTTGTATGTTTTGTCTTTTAAGACAGTCTTTTTTAATTTGTTCATTTGATTTAATTTAAAGTTTATAAAGTAATAATTACCCCCGTGATAAAACGAGGGTAAAAATTACAAATTGTTACTCTTATTGTTTGAATAAGAAAAAGTTATTAGCACCTAAAGTACATAAAGCTCTTTCTGATAAGAAGTTTACTTCCATTGCATCTAAGCTAGAAGTAGCTGCTCCACCTGCAGAACCTGTAATCCAAGTTTTATAACGTCTGTCTTCAGTTTCTGAAGCTCTATATCTTACGTGTAAGAATGGTCTCTTAGCGTTTTTACCAAGTACTTGGTCATAAACTGTAGTTGAACCAGCTGGTACTAAAATACCGTTGATTTTTCCACCTTCTAATCCACCTCTCATTGTAGGATCGTTTAAGTATTTCCAGTCAGACTTGTAAAAGTCATATCCTCTACGGAATCCTGTAAATCCTAAGTTCAATGCCATATCCTTATCATTGTCAAAAAGACCATAAGAAGTACCATTTGCACCATAAGAATTTTGAGAAGCTAACATATCGTCAATATCAAAACCGAATTCTCTGTTTAAGAAAATAACATTTTCTTCAATAGATCCCTGCTTATCCAATCTTTGGATAATAGAATCAAATTCAGCTAAAGTACTTGGGTTTCCACCTGACCATACATTACCTCTGTTGTTTACTACATAGAATAAACCTTCAGATCCTTTGTTACCTACTCCTGAAGCTACACCTGCTGCAATTGCTGCAACACCACCTCCTGCTGCTGCTGGAACTGCTTCCACCATAGCTGTTTCTAAGTAATCTTCAAAACGTAATCTTGTTTCGTGTTCAGACTTTAAGTACCATAGGTATCCATTTGCTCCGTTTTCTGTAGTTACTTCAATCCATCCAATTTGAGCCATATCAGAACCAGATACTGCGTAACGGTCTTTAATGATAATTGGTGAGTTACTAAAGATAACATCATCAGCTTCTAATTGACCTTGCATACCGTTTGAACCTTTTTGGAATTCAGAACCATATACAAATAAAGAAGTAACAACTGCTGCCGCTACTGCTTGTCCACCTGCTTCATAATAAGCTACGGTAACAGCTGCGTTAGCTGTATCTACTGCTGTAATTAAAGCTTTGTTAGTTAAAACTGAAGCTCCTGTATTGTCAGAAATCATAATTGTCTGACCTACTCTTAATGCAATTGTACCTCCACCTGGAACTAGTGTGTCATTAATAGTTAATACCGCTGTATTCGCTGCTGCTGCTGCTGCTGAAGTTACGTTGGTATACTTAGTGTGTAATCTTCCTTGTTCTGCCCATTTGATAAGGTCAGAGTTAGAAGGCATTTCAGCACCTACCATTCTCAAGAATGATGCTACTGATCTGTTTCCATATCTTTCAAATTCTTTCTCGTAAGTATCTGGTAAATACTGATTTAAGAAATCAAAATTTGTGATATAATTTGTTTGTAATACTACCTGCTCTGCACTAGGTTGTAGTGCGAAAGTAGGGCTTGCTGCTACTTGTCCTGCCATTTTTAAAATTTTTAATTGTTAATTATTTTTATTTCTACTTCTTATTCTTAAACCTCTTCCTGAGTCTTCACTAACTGCTCGCGCTTGAAATCCCTTTTGTGGAGCTGATTGAGGTGTTTGCCTCAAATTCATATTGATGTTTTTACTTTTCTTAGAAACATCTCCTATGGCATCAGCCTTTCCTTGCTCATAAAAATACTGAGCTAGTTTATCTGGGTTCATTGCTGCATTTAATGCTTTGTGCCAACCTTTTGCGTCATTAACTAAACCATCTTCACCTAAGTACTGATCTATAAAGCTCTGTACATTTAGTTGTTTTGACTTAATTTCATTTGCATCTCCAGAAGAATAAATTACATTTTTATCTCCTACTGCGAACTCAAAACCTTTGAACTCAGAGTTAAAAACGTCTTCTGTTTTTTTCTGAAAATATTCAGACTTTCTTTTGTTGGCATCTACTTCAGTTCGAGCCTCTTGAACGTAATCCTTGTAAGCGTTAAACTCTTTAAGTTGATCTTCCGAAAACGAACCCCCGCTTGACTCAAGAGGAGTTTTATATGTATCCGATAGCTTACTTAAATATTTTTTAGCTATTGCAAGTTCTCTTTTTTTAGAGATATTTTTTTTCTTAATATCTCTCTCTTCATCTACATCTTCATCGTAACCAAATTTATCTTCCATTAGATATTCAATATCTTCGGAATCTAAATCAGATTCAGTTAAAGAATAATATTCCGCTAGTACTTCATTGTCATTTAAATTATCATAGCTTTTATTTGCTTTAATAAAATCTTCAAACCCTCTACCAGTTTCTTTTTTAAACTCTAAATATTTTGACACCTCATCAGGTAATGCTTCATTTTCTTTTTTTTCTGAAAATAATTCATCTACTGAAGAAATATCTTTATTATATCTTTTCTTAATATAAGAAAGAACGTCTTCGTCTTTTAACTCAGGTAATGAAACATCTTCATCTACCTCTTGAGTGGTATTAACAACATTAGTTTCTGGAACCTCAATTACTGGTGTTTCAGATTTTGTTTCGTTAAAGTCAGAAACTTTTAAACTCTCTTCGTGTTTATCTAAAAGATCTTGTTCAACTTCTTGTGTGGATTTTGCCTCTAAGGGCGTAACCTCTTTTACTTTTGTGAATTCCATTTGATTTAATTTTTACAAAGTTAGTATTAATTTAATTACATTTTTATAGCATATCATCTTGGCTCAAACTCCGCTAAATCAAAACCATCTAAACTATCTTCTTTTGATTCAAAAGTTACTGGAGCTAAATTATTTTTACGTTGTTGAATTAATTTTGACTGCTCTGTGTTTGCTTGACTTATTCTATCTGCCTTAGCAGTTTCTCTCTGACCCTCTCTTTGAGACATAGCATCCATCTCAACACCTTTTAATTTCATTTGAAGATCAAATTCTAATTTCATAAGCTCAGCCTTTATAGAAGCTTCGCCCTGCATTTTTTGAACTTGAAATTCCATATCACTTTGTTGTAGTTGTACTTGTGCCTGCGTTTCTGCCTGTAACTTTTGCATTGCAGCCTGTGCAGCCATCTGTTGAGATTGCTGATTAATCTGCGCTTGTTGTTGTGCCGCAGCTGCTTTTGATTTTTCTTCAGCTTCCTGCTTTCTTTTTCTTTTAAGTTTAAGAACTTGATTAGCAACCTTTAAGTTTTTAATTTCTCTAATGTCAATTGCATCTTCTAAGTTAATAGAATCTCTTTGCAAAGCCATCTGGATGTTTTTTTCCAACATAGCTCTTTCCTCTTCGTCAGGAGTTACTTCTATAAAAATACCAAAATCACTTAAATATAAATTCTTAATTTCATTTAAAACTGAAACATTATATTTTCCAATTTGGTTTATAAATTCATCTCTAAAATCTGCATACTCTAAAACATCTGCAATTCTTGAAGATAATGCAGTTGCTAAATTCTGAGTAATACTTAAACCAGCTTGTAATATATGTCTTGTAGCTGTATTGCTATTTAAAGCAGCCATTTTCTGTAAACCTACTAATGAGTTTTCATCTGGCATTGATCCATCTCTAGCTTCATTTAATCCAGTTACATCTCTAATCATATTTAAATAATGATTATAAGTGCCAATTAAACTTTGAATTTTTGATTGACCAGAACTAGCAGTTAATTGCTGAATAGGAACTTTAGCTTGATTGTAATCTCCATCTTGAGTATAACTTCTACCAATAACACTACCTGTTTGAAAATACATTCTTAATGCGTCTTCAGGATTATAAGCAGCACCATTTCCTAGGTCTACTTCGTTTAATCCATCTGCATCTATAAACACACCGTCTGGTACCACCTTAGAAAGAACTTGCTGTAGCTTTAAATGAGTTATCTGAATTAAATCAGCAAAGGTTATCATACGCCTAACTAAAGACTCTAAAACACCTTTATACATTCTTGGCGCACACGCTATAAATTCAGGATATACATTTTGACTCGCTGATTGTGGTCTAGCCATATTCTCAGCCATCTCCCATTTAAGTATAATACTGGTCCCCATAACCATTACACCCTCATACCACACATCAATAGTTTTTGAAACTTTTTCAAATTTACCCTCTTCCATCATTTCAACAGAAGGATTAAATTCATCAGTTTTTTCAATAACTTTTTCAGCGCCTACGTTATTAATTTTCTTTTTATATGTAAAAGTGTTTGTTGTTTTGTAATTAAAAAACAAAACAGTAGCACTGTCTTTACTAAATAAACTGTTATTATAAAACTGAGATGTATTGTGGTAATCATACCAGCTCTGACTATATTTAGAAATTTCATCCATATCTTCATTTGTCAAAGTAGGATCTATTTTCTTTAATTCAATAATAGGTAGAGTTTTAATTTCACCCCAATAAAAACAATCTTTAAAGTGCGGATCTTCTGTGTAACTATAAACTAAGTTAGCTGGATCTACATAATCAATTTTAATTCCATCGCCTGGTAAAAAAGAATGTCTAGCTACAGAGATACCTAAAACTGTTTGATCGTAATCTAAACGTCTTTTAGTTTCTAAATATTTATTTTCTTCAAATACAGTATTAATAGCCTCTTCTTCCGCTATCTCTATCGATGGTTTGTATTTCATTTGCATATGCAAAGCAAGCTCCTCACTATTGTTAGGTAACTCATCTACATTACTAGAGAACGCATCTACATCAAAATCTTTGTTAACCTGAGTAATTAATTCTTTTGAAGCCATATCAGCAGCAATCATACGCTGATACTCATTTCTCCTGTCCATTGACATAGCATCTTGTGCATAGGCATTTACCTGAAAAATCCTATCAGACATACCATTAACAACAATATCTACAAACTTAGGTATAATAGGAACAGGTGTCCAATCTAAGTTAAGATAACTTAAATCACCATCAACCGATAATTCATTTTTATACTTAGAAACAGATTGCTCTCCTCTAGCGTAAAGTCTTAATCTATGAAAGTCACCCCATTGATTATAAAATCTATTTGTATTTCCGTCTTTCCTAAACCATTCGTATTGAATAGCTTGTCCTATTTGTAATCCAAATTCTAATGATTTCTTTACGGAATCAGAAACAAACTGACTTGGAAATCCTGTAGGATTAATGTCTATTTTTACATCTTGCATTTACCTTATAATTTTGCTGTAACTTCCCTTATTGTCATATCTTGCAAAGTTAAACTTTATTTTTGATTCTTTTTTAACCGCCTGATATAAGTGCTTCTGAATAGCCATTAAAGCCAGACCAGAACTGATAGTAGCATCAAACTTAGTTCTATTGTTAATATCAAAACGCGCCCAATCCTCTAAAGTACGACTAAAATACATATTTCCTATTAAATCAGGGTCTCTATAATCTCCACTAAAATCTAATCCTACGTGCTTTTCTATGTAAGATTCAATAGAAGATGCGTGCGATTGCTTTACATCTTCACTTGAGTTTGGTATACCACCTAATTCTTTTTCAGTTTTAGATAGTTTATTATAAGTTTTATCTGGTCTATTTATACTATACCCTCTATAACCCCTGTTTTTAAAATGATATAACAATCTAGGTTTATTGTTCTCCACTAATATTGGCATTCCATAAAAAACACAAGCCATTAATACTTCTTCAAAAAAGATCTCAGCTGTTTGTGGTCTAGCAACATACTCTAAAAAAAATTCATTACTTGGAGCGTCATCCATATTGAATCGAGTTACTCCGTGCAACGCACCATTAGATCCACCTCCACCTACTGTTCCTGATATATCATAACTATCACAGCCAAAAGCACCAATATGATCATTTCCTGGCTGCTTCCTTCCGTTCTTAATATAGCTCTTATTTTGCAATTCTTTTTTAGGTGTCCAGGAGATTAAAAACCTACCACGAGTATCTGGACTCCATAGAACTTCTCCGTCTTTTACCCCGTTTCTCCAGTTAAAATTACCACGAGTTAAAAACCTGTCTTTTATTAAAGAATCGTTGTAATCTATTTGTTGGTATATTTTAGTTAAATTAAATAATGACTGCTTACTCTCATCTCTAAATGCGTGAGACTCAGTTCTAGGAAATTGTCTGTAAAATTCATTTAAAGCATCTGCGTCGTTTTTTAAAGAATCTACTTCATTCTGCCAATACTGTACAGCAGATATTTTTATTGACTCTCCATCAATACCAAGTATCTCTTTAGAAACATCATTAATAACAGGCATACCATAAACATCTATAAATCCCTCCATATTATATTCCATAGGAATAAAAAGATTATATAGTCCGCTTTTAGTTTGTCCGTTAGAATTTCGTTGAGTAGTAGAAGAGTCGTTATAAAGTTTTTTAAAGTTTTCACCACCTTTGTCAAGTGCGTTTGATGTTGAACCCATCATACATTTCCCAATAACCTTACTACCTAATCGTAGACAAGTTTTAGTAACCCTCCAGTTGTTTAAAATATTACTAGGTCTTTCCCATTTACCACTTTCATCGTGTACTAGTAGCTTTAATTTTTCCCCATCATAAGAGTTGTCTCCTGTGTTCTTCCAGTCAATTGTAGTATCTAAGCCCTCTACCTGCAAGTCATCTTCTTCATACATATTTCTTTTTGTAATCTTAGAAGCTGGTACTCTGTAGGCTAGTTCTGTTTTTGGTTTATCCATACCATCTTGCACTGGCTTAAAAAAGAAAGGATAATTATTTGATATAGGAACTACTTTATCGGTAAACATTTTTTTAGCATCCGCCCCTGTTTTAGACAAAATACCTATTCTAGAATCTTTAGATATAGTTGCAATATTAGCACACTCTTCACTTCCCATATAAGAAAATCCAGAACGTCTAATTTTTAAGTAACATATTCCAAAACTTCTTTTGTCTGCCTTACAGGCTTCCCAGTAAATATAAAAAATTCTATTAGCCTCCCTAAAATCAGGTAGCCCAATATCTATTTTGGTCCACTGCAGGTACATATAGTGAGATCCAGTAACATAAGTAGGAAGACCATTATTCATAAACCAAAACCCCTCGTCTCTCTTGTCAAACTCTTGCTCAATGTATTCTACCCATTGATCTTTAAAGTTTGCAGAGGTTTGATGCCACTGAAAAATAGTTGGTATTTTTTTTAATAACTTAGGAACCTCAAATGATTCCCAGTATTGATCTGCTTTTATTTCAGATCTTCTGTATATTTTTTTTGGCTGTTCAGGTAAAGCGATTGCTAAACCATTTATAGAAATAACATCTCCTATTTTTCCAGACTTAGAAATTACAATAACATTATATTTTTCATCAAATCCATAGCTCCAATTTTTAGCTTTGTTCTTATTAGTAACAATACTTTTAGGAATGTAATTTGGTAATTTTACATATAAGTTATTTTGATCTTCTTTCTGCAAATCCTTGAGAGTTATTAGTATTCTTTTTTACGTCAATACCTTCTATTAAATTCTTTTCAGTTTCAATCCTAGTTAATATTTCAAAAGCATCAAATATAGCTAACTTCTTAGTAGCTGCTGCATTTTTTAATTTGTCAGCCGCTAACTCATCGTCTTCTCCATATTTAATTATATGTTCTTCAGCAACCTTTATAAGCTGCATAACAGCTTTTTCACCTGCCTTTATTATTTGTAATTTTATCTGCTTTACATCCATATTACAATACCATTGTTATATTACTAGTAAACATTCTATATAGCTTTTCGCCATCAACCATAAAAGGATATTCGCTTGAAGGCTCATAACAAATAGTATCCCCTTCGTTTAATCCTTTAGCTAACAACTCAGCATTTATGTATTTTATAACTCCAGTTAAAGGTTCTTCAATGTTTGCGGCTTTAATATATGAATCTTTTTTTAATAAAGGCTTAACCATTACATATTTAGAATGACATTTCCATTCGTCTTTATGCTTGTACATAAAAAACTGGTCCATATCTATAAAGAATAAATTGTCTTTAAAAAAGCTTTTACCACTTCTTTCCTGACCTTTCATATCATTATAAAACTTAAATACGTTGTGATGAACTAAGAGAATATCTCCTGGGATTATTTCTCCAGTATATCCTAGAGGGGTACTAACAACTTTTGCAAACCTATTGGAAACGGTATGATCTTCTTTAGATGAACTCATAATTAAGTTAACATCTCCTATCTTTTTAATATTATCATACCTTCTTCCATTGTCTGGTTCTACAATGAAATAAAAAGGTGACTTCATTAGAAATTTATATTATATTCGATTGAAATTGGAATATTAGAATTAAACTCTTTCCACAATAAAATCTCATTAGATTTTTCAATCCAGATTTTATAAGAATCTAAGTTAACATCTTTTTGTATTAAATGGATTTTATAATTTCCCCCAAGGACTTCCTGCCCAGCTATGTAATGCATAGCACTAGACTTGTAGTCTGCCCCTATAGAAATTTTCCTTATGTCCATTCAATTAAAAAGTAGAGTCTAATTTTAGTTTTCTGTAAGTAATATTCACGTAAAGAGTTCCATCTCCAACCGTAGCATTTCCACCTGATAAAGTTATAGCCGTGTCAGCAGGTAAAGTACCACTAACTGGCTGTATTTTATATACAGTGTCAGTTGCTGAATTTAAACTAGCTACAGGCATTGTGCCAGCAATATAAGTTCCTATTTTTAGACTAGCGACAGTAGCAAAATCAAATGCCGTTGTGTTAAAATCCATAAAGATAGAAACGTTAGTTATATCATAAGCATATCCCGCACCAGGTGTTGCTAAAATTGTGTATGGAGTCGATAGAACTTGCAAGTTAGCCGACGAAATAGCAACAGTTAATTTTACCGTATCTACACCTAAGTAAGCTTGTAAGTTACTTATAGAGCAGTTTTTTGTTGCGTTGTCGTTTTCAGCATCAGTTAATATAAAATAGTCAGCTCCTTCTGGGGCGATTATTGGATATGATGATGTATTGCTAATTCTTGCCATAAATATTATTTTTATTCTATAACTTCTGCTGTTTCAGCTGGTTGATTTTCTTTTACCTCTCCAGTAGCTAAATCAATAACAGAATTTAATCCGTATTTTTCTCCTAACTCTTTTTCAACTACTGAAAATTTATCTTTAATAACATCTAAATCTTTAGTAAATAAAACCTGTTGATAAACTGAATCAGCTAGTTTTAATTTTACTTGAGTAAATTCTTGATTTAAAGCTTGTAAATTTTGTAGTTCTTCTGGTGTTAATTTTTGTGACATTTTAGATTTTTTTAAATTAGATTTATTTACAAATATACAAATTATTATTTAGTCTTCAATAACATCTTCCTGTACTTCTTCTTCAACTGGAGGAACAGGTGGCACTGGGTTTTGCCAAGTAAAATATAAATCTTCGTTTACTGGTATAATTTGAGACTCAATGTCTGCAGCAATACTCGCTTGCATTTGATCTACGTCTAAAGATCCTTCTAACCATCCAATAACTAGAGCTTCAAAAGCTTCCGTGTTTTCATAAGGCGTAAAAGGTTCACCTGCTACATACGCGTAGCTTTGTGTTCCGATATTAGTACTTGAATAAGTTTGTCCTCCAGATTCTTCAGAACCTGTGTATCTGTAATGTACTGTGTAGATTACGTTGTCTTCACCCTCTGCTTGAATGTGAGCATTCATTTGTGGGATATCCCATTTGTAAGTAATTGCCATAATTTTATTTATTTATTTATTTTTAAAGTTAATATTTATATTATACAGATGTCAACAGATCCTACTATTCCCGTGTTAGATCCACCTATTGGTGCAAAGTTTACAGTATATACGCCACCACCATTACCATTAGTAAGAAACCATCTTCTTTCACCTCCACTCACTTTTGTTGTTCCCGCAGAGTTACTATAAACTGTATCGCCTGTAGTTGGATAGGTGCCACTTCCGTCGTGATAAAATGTACGATCAGACGAGCTAAAAGTACAAGCATTTCGGGCTACACCTGTTGTATTGAATGCTGTCACACTTGAACAATCTTTATCGTATCCGTACCAATCTGACATTCTATATGGGTAAGCTATAGGCATAATTTATGTTTTATGGGCATTGACACCCGTTTGTTGTTACTACTCCAGATGTATTAACTGATATATTTGGGCAATCACTAGAGGTGCAACCAAAAAATGTTCCTTGACTAAATATCCAATATGAATAAGTTTGGCTTGCTCCTGTCCAAGCTGTATACGAAAGGTTTACATAATCATATAAAACATCATTTGTTACTAATCCATTAATAGGATTTCTTGTTGTAAAAAGAGTTATATCCTGTTCATTGCCAGATTGAGCTAATGTTAAAGTAATTTGATAATAACCCCTCGTAACTGGGTTTGGTGTACAACCAGTGTTTACAGTTGGATAAGAATTACCTGAACCTGCACTATTACCTCCATTTACTAAATCATATAAATGAATAGGATTTGTTATAGTACCTGAGCCATAAGTCCCGTACAAAGCTTCTTGAGCTATTCCTTTTAATGTTAATATGCCTGATGTCGGTACTGCCATTATATATTACAATTACATTTATTACAAGTACAAGGTTTTGATTTTAATAAATCTATTTCAGCTTTTAATTCTTTTATAGCTTCTATTAGTAATCCAGATATGTTACCGTAAGCAACAGATTTCATTCCTTTATCATCTTCTCTAACAACCTCTGGAATTACTTTTTCTATTTCTTGCGCTATTACACCTATAGACTTAATGTCCTCTCCTATTTTATTAAATTCAACACCTCTAAGTTTATCTATTTTATTTAAAGCATTGTCTATGGTTTTTATATTTTCTTTTACTCTTGCATCAGAGTAAGCTATAATATCGCCTGTCGCTCTAATAGTTCCCTTAACGTCTAATTTGTAAGAAGGGCTTAGATCATTTATACCCAAGCTACCATCAATCGATACGTTAGCATAGTTGTTAGCCGTTGTAGAGTTTCCGTTTGAATTTATAAATCTAAAATAACTATTTACAATACCACTTCCAGGTGTCTGAGTTGGTCTAAACTTCATTTCAGGGATTCCTGAATTATAGCCGTTATATGTCATTTCAATAGAGTCGTATGCTCCAGAATCACCTACATTTGAAAGTCTTATTCCTGATGTTCCTCCAGCAACTTCAAACTTAGCGTCAGGACTAGTCGTCCCAATACCCACATCACCATTGTTTCTTATAGTTACTTTTTCCCCTTGTATCGTTTTTATACGAACAGCAGTTTGAGTAGCTGAGCTAGTCCAAGTTCCTCCACTCAAAGTAAGTATCTGGTCTTCTCCTGTTATAAAATTATATGAAGTATTTCCAGATGAATACCTCCAACCTATTTTATCAGTGGCTCCTAGAAGTGTGTCTCCATTAACCTCTAACTTAGCACCTGGTTCATCAGTACCTATTCCAATTTTACCTTGATTAAACACTAATACATCTGAATATTGAGTTCCTGCATTTTTTTGGTCAAAAACAAACCTTACGTTTCCTGAGGTTACAGTTTCCGTTAATTGTAAATTATAATTATTAGCGCCAGGATTATCATAACTCCATTGCTGATATATACTTGCATTTGTATTTGAAATATCTAAACCAGCCAAAGGACTAGTCGTTCCAATACCTACCATTCCGTTCCACACAGTCATAGCGGGTACTGGAGTGTTATACCCATAGGTAGTTCCAAATGTTAACTTAGCTGTGTTTACAGTGTTATCAGTCATAGTTAAATAACCGTAGTTTGCCTCGTTGCTTGCAGCAGACATTTTTATCTGAGAGGTGCTTCCTGACGACTCCTTTACGTGTAACTTAGCAGCAGGACCAGTCGTCCCGATACCAACGTTAGTATTTGTAAATACAGTGTTTGCTCCGTTTGAAGCATTTATAGTTAAATTACCAGTACCTACTTGTATTAAATCGGTAACTGCATTAACACCAGCACGACGCATAATTCTAAATCCATAATCACCAGCAGACATAACCTCACCATTAAGATCTATATAAGACAAGCCGTCTGCTGTTCTTCCTCTACCAAGTTGTATTGTATTTGAACCTGAAGAGTTATATCCTAAATATAAAGCAGCAGAATTTGTTCCTGTGTTAGTTATGATCTGACGACCTGTTACTTGAAATTCTTCAGATCTGTTAGGTATTGAAGCACCTGCGTTTATATATACTTTACTATCAAAATATCTATCACCTGGAGAATCAACCCTAACTACTTTCCAACCTGAAATTAAACAAGCCCTAGTCCCTGATCCTGCTCCATAATTAAATAAAGCTAAAGGTGTCCAATATTTTGTACCTAGTTCAAACTTACCTGTTTGGCTTGCATTTCGATCAGTTATATATCCAGACACTTTAGTCCAAGAACTTCCTGGATTTGTATTACTCATTACCCAATAACCATAAGAGCCTGGGTTTCCACCTGTACTTGCAAAACTTTCATTATACTCATTACTACCCATATAATGACTCTGAGAAGTACCTACGTTTTTAATGTAACATTCCATATAGTATATGCCATCATCGTCCACAGGGATATAAGGAAAACCAGAACCATACTCTCCACCAACACTTACACCTCCGTTTATATAAATAGCATAACCACCTGGAGCATCAGCATCCGCATTCCAACTTACATTATTGTTGCCAAAGTATTTTCTTAATTGAGCGTCTGTCCAAGTTGTATCTATTTCAAATAGAGTTTCTCCAGGTTGATAATGACCAATAGGGTATTTTTCTGCATTATCTACTCTTTGATTTGTTAACATCGCACCTCCGTTAACTTCAAGAGGTACGGTAAGTGAAGTAGTCCCAATACCAACGTTACCGCCGCCTGACTGTAAAACTAAACTCCCCCAAGCAACCGCGGGTTTTAAAACATTTATATAACCCTTGTTGCTTGTTTCATTATACCCTATCCTAAGTCCGCCTCCATTATCAACTCCAAAAATTGCTTGTTGAGAATTAGTATCTTCGTTATCATAAGCAGGTAAAGTAACTTGTAATTTACCTAATGGACTATCTGTTCCTATACCTACGTTACCCGTAGGACTTATATATAATCTTGCAACCCCTGCGCTTATTGGATTGCCTCCAATAGCATTAGATGTCTTTATAACAAAATCTCCAAATAATTGGTCATTACTACCCACAGTCCAATTTCTATTTGCTGCATTAGTTCCTGTATTAAAGAAACCTAAAGAAGTATTATTTGTAGTTTTACTTAGGGTTAAAAGAATTTCAGGACTAGTCGTTCCTATTCCAACGTTACCTGAATTAGTATTAGATATATCATTACCATTTGCTGCCCAGTAATTTGTACCACTTCCTCCACTACCACTTGCACCTTCTGGAAGTTTAATTAAAACCCAGGCTGCAGAACTGAAATCAACTCCACCCTGCATATTACTAGTTTCATTAGGGTATTCATCAAAGAATCCATATATGTTATCATCATTACCAAACCCAGCAGTTTCAAAAGTATCTTGCCCACTAAAAACTCTAGTTGCTGATACAGTAATCTTAGCATCATCTGCAGTATCCCAAGCAAAAGCATTTGCAGTTGCTGTTGTATAAGCTGCAGATGGATTATTCACTTGTCCATCTGACATTCTTACAAAGTTTTGAGCAGTATTTACCCATCTACCAAAACCATCATAAGCACCGTTTATATTCCATCCAAATTTAGTGCTTTGAACCATACCATTCTCTACACCTCCACTAAAGAAAAATTTCCATTTTCTACCTTCTGGAACTTTGTATACAAAATCAACAGTTCTAGTATCTCTCCAACTAGTAAAATCAGTTGCACCCATTATTCTTACCTCACTAGGAAAACTATCACCAAAATCAGCAGAAAATTGTGTTGTTTCATTTTGAGCTGTTCCAGTAGTCATCCCACTTACAGAACCCCACGTAGCAGCATTTGCTATAGTATTCATTGCACTAGCAGCAAATCTACCAACTAAAATCCATTCTCCGTAAACATCTGTAATTACTCTACATTTTTTTAAACCTCCATTAGGTGTATCAATTAACCTTACTTCTGAAGTGTAAACTCCAAAACTAGTTGGAGCAGCTGTTGTACTAAGACTATTTGTTGGTGATTTTATATTACCTACCACATCTAATTTAGCAGCAGGATTAGGCGTCCCAATACCAACATTACCGCTTGTCTGTAAAGACATTACAGTTGAAGTACCAGTTTGTATAAAAGTAGTGCCTCCTATAAAATTAAGACCTTGATTTGTTGTAGTTAATATAGCCATTTGTTTATGTTATTGTATAATTATGAGAACCGTAAAAATCAGTTACTCTTACGTTTAATTGAGAAAAAGATCCGCTTAAATAGTCAAAGTCAAGCTCTAATCTACCTGAAGCTGTTGTCGCTCCATTTTGACCTACAGAGATTGTAAAGGTACTTCCTGTTAAGCTTCCTATACGCTCTAATTCATCCCAGTGATGAGATGTATGATTATTAGACCATATACCTCTTATATATAAATTATTGTAAGTTCCACCGTTTGTTTGATTAGCTGTAATGACTACCTCTGCTTGGTAATAAGAACCACAAGTCCAAGCTAATATTGCATCTACTTGTGTATTGTAAAAATACGTAGACATTACATCATTTGCTATTCTAGTTACTTTTCTATCAGTGGATGTAGGTTGCACGTCTAACATTGCAGCTGGAGCAGTGACATTAATACCAACGTGACCACTAGGTAGAATCCATACCTTCGAGCTGTTATTAGTTCCTAGTATTAAAGGTATACTGTCTCTAACTTGTAAATATGCGTTATTGGTATCAAGCCCTAATACTAATCCATCGGAACCTAAAGTCTGTCCTTTTCTAGCTACAGAAATATATGACTGGCTTGTTAAGTCTGACATTACACCTAAAGGATAGCCTTGTGTAGTATTGTAACCAACAGTTGTAGCTCCTATAACGACAGTACCATCTGGTATGATTCTCATCCTTTCACCTAAAGCGGTTTCCCCTGATGCTGTTGTCGCAAAAGTTACAGGATTACCTGCTCCATAGGAAGCCATCTGAACTCTACCAGTACCATCTCTATAATACTCGAGAGATCCTTGCAATGTTCCTAGCTCATAAATAGCAAATCCACCTCTGTTATCCACGTTGATTTCAGTACTACCTATTTCATAAGAAATATAATCTGTTCCGTCTGCTGTGTTTGTTGCTTGAAGCAAAGTATCAGGACTAGTAGTTCCAATCCCGACGTTGCCGTCAGAATCAATCATCATACGGGTCTTAGAACCTAATGCATATGAATCTGTAGTAGCAAAGTACATTTTAGTACCATAAGATCCATCCGATCTTGTATATATACCTGCGTGACCATTTGTACCATTGCTAGCATCGCTTGCTCCAAAAGTTATAGCGTTACCAGTATTAGCAGCCCCATCTCCAACGGGATCAAAGTGCAATGCTCCTCGAGTTAAACCTGGAGTTGTTTCATTCCAGTCTACTCCTTGGCTTTCGATGTACTGCTTTCCTTCTACATAAAGCCTTTCAACATTAATTACAGATGACCCAATTGAAACATTACCTTCAACAGATAATCCATTTGCTGGAGGAGCGGTTGCGGCATACCCGCTACCTATAGTTACGCCTCCGTGTACGTGTAGCTTTTTATTTATAACATTACTACCTCCTCCGCCTAAAGCAAATGTGCCAGCGTCTGCATTATGCCATATATGATCAGGATTACTTCCAAAATCATCAAAGTAAATACCAGACCAAGAATTTGTAGAAAACAATCTTAGTTGTGCATCAGATGTGCTTGATAATGTAATTTGAGAAGAGGCTACTGTTGCTCCAGATTGAGTAATTATACTATTACCTAAAGTGTCTGAATCTGTAACAGAACCAGCACCTTCCCATAAAGCTACGGTTTGTCCTGTACCTACACCTGATAATACAGATGAGTTATCAATTTTTTGCCATTGACCAGTTCCGCTAACATCGTTATATATAACCCAGTCACCTACCTCCCAAGAGTCAGGTTCAGTACCAGTACCGTTAGGTTCTGCAGTACCAGCGGCACTACAAATATAATAGTAACCAGATGTTTGTGTTACACCGCTTAAATCAGGTGAACCATATCCACCCCCACTTGGATCCCAAGCACCTCTATATATTGTAGCACCAGTAATTAAACCGTCTACATAGCCTTTTGTTGTTAGGGTTGACGATGCGTCTCCAGAAGATGTTGCTGCACTAAAAGCTTGAGCTGCAAAAGTTGCACTTTTATCGTGGTTTAAAGTTAATGATATACCTGCACCTGTAGTAAATACAAAATTAGATGTACTAGCTGTAGCAGTATTTCTTATACTACTCCAATTATTATTTGAACCGTTTGCATCATTTTTAATTGCTAAACCTGTTCCATCTATATTTAAAGAATGTAAAGCTGTATATAAACCTGTTCCGCCCAAACCAACATCTCCTGCAAAAGTTGCGTTTTGTGAAGCGTCTAGCAATAAAGCCTGAGTACCAACTGTAAAAAACTTCATTGTTGAACCAAGTGATTCAGCTCTTAATTCTACGTTATCTCTATCAGAAGCATTTAATATTAATTTACCCCTTACAGTTCCTGCGTCTGTTAAGTATAAGTTGTCTTCTACTAAAACATCACCTGCAAAAGTTGCAGCTCCTCCTTCTATAATACTTAATGTACCTCCTAAATCTAATGTTGACGCAAGATTTCCACCTGTGTTTGATATATAAAAAGAATCAGTAACATTAGCGTTTTCTAATTGTATTCTTGCGCCTCCTGAGACTCTTAATTTTACTGCGCTATTTCCAACAATAGAAAGAGTTCCAGATGTAGTAATTGTTGCGCCAGAATCCATTGTTCCACCAGCTAGCGGAAGGAAAGTTCCTGTGCCTGGAGGAGTTGATGTTGAGGTAATATTACCAGATGCATCGGTAACTAATGTACCTGCACCGTAGCCAGTATTAAATCTAACACCTCCTGATGCATTTATTGTAAGTCTAGCTGTTCCAGACGTAGCAAAAGCTAATGAAGTGGCTTCATAATTCCAAACAAATGCATTAGCATTGTTTTGACCTACTCTTAAACCATCTCCCCCTGCAGTTCCACTTGTTGTTGTATGAAAATACATACCAACATTGTCACCTGCATCAAATAAATTTAATTTATCTCTAGGGGTAGTCATCCCAATACCAACGTTACCGCTTGCATTAATACGCATTCTTTCTTCCCTACTTGTACTTGAGCCTGTTGCAAAACTTACGCCATCATAACCGTTAATACTTAACCCATCAGCAGGACCAACCCCACTACCTGAATGGTCGTATGAAGAAATACTCATATTGTATTTATTAGCATCTCCTAAAGATGGTCTGAAATTTAATACGTTACCACCGCCTGTTCCATTGTATAATTCTATTCCTGCCTCTCCTTGTACTTCAAGTTTATAATCAGGATTATCAGTCCCTATACCTACGTTGCCGTTTGGAAGTATGGTTAATCTTGAATCGCCTAAGTCTGCGCTTGCGGAACCAGAAGGACTATTTAATATGTGTATCTTACCTCTTGCGTCACCAAAAGAAGCATCATCTCTTTCAAATACTATAGCTGAATGTCTGTAGTTTGCATTTCCAGCTTCAGAATAACCAAAAGCTAAACCCGCAAAAGATCCAGCAGATATTGTTCCTCCAATACTAGCTGTTGTATCGTTTGATAGCTTAACATCTAATTTGGATTGAGGACTATCTGTCCCGATCCCGACGTTGCCGTTTGGTAGGATGACCATATCTATATCACCTTCCGCATCTAGTGTACCTGTTTTAAATTGTAGACCTCCTGTATCCATTAATATCTTAGGCACTCCAGTTGATGTTTTATCAAAAGATAAAATAGGAGAAAGACCTCTTATTAATAAAGAACCACCAGCAACACCGTCTACAATAGCTACAGTTGGTTTTTTTGTTGTTATTGCGTTTGCGCCAATACTAAGCTGTGACGATGGACTATCCGTTCCAATACCTACCTTACCAGCAAAATATCCATTATTTAAAAATCTTAATGCCATCTATTATATTGGATTAATTAGTCTATACGTAAATAAGTAGCGCAGCGTAAACATCGCTTGCTACACTTCCTGTGAAAGCAAAAGATATAGTACCTGATCCACTTCTTGCTACATCAGCATACACCGTTTCATAAGGTGCGGCTATTTGAGTTATTTCAGCTTTTACATTTGAAGCTAAAGCACTTGTTCCAAAAATACTTGCGTCTGTTAAATCAATTGTAAATGTTGTTAGTCCACCAGACTCTGCTCTTGAACAAGGAGCTGTATTATTTAAAGCTTGTTTAGCTCCATAAGGATTTGATTGAGGTTTTAATTGTACCCAACCAGTCGATGATACTGTAAAGCTTTCTGAATCAAATCCAGAAACCCCTTTTTCAGTAGCTCCGTCTGTTGCTCCAGCTCCTGCTACGTTTGCGTCTGCAATAACAAAAGTATACTCTGTCGATGCTGGATCCGATGCTGCGGTAATCGCTGCGGCAGCAAATATAAAATCACCAACCTCTACAGAAACTGTAGTGTCGCTAAATGTTATATCTCCGTCGTTAGTAACTACATAGTAATCACCCTGGTCTAAGGCTATGTTTGAAGCACCACTTATAATTGGAACTCCTGGATCAGTAGAAGCATTATAGCCTCCTTGAAATACACCGACTCCTGCAACAAGTAATTCTACTTGAGCTAAGTTAGGTGCGCTTGTTCCTGCTGTTGCAGTTGGGACTGTTACCTCCCCTGTAAAATTACCTGTGCCTGCAACAGTTAAAGCTCCTGTTACCGTAGCATTGTTATCTACTTGTAAGTTATTTCCGATTGTAACATCAGCTGGTTGACTTATAACTATTGTACCTGCTGTAGCAGATTGTGCTACAACTATTTCCGAAGCAGTACCTATTACTGTAACAGTATCTACATTTCCATCGCTATCTGTTAAATCAATATCAGCACCGCTTGATGCGTTTGCTTTTGATGTTAAATCATATGTTGTATCATCTGTATCTGGTAATGTAATTGTTTTTACATTTATACCTGTAACGTGACCTGTTGTATCTCTAGTTACACTATCTACTGTTGTAAAAGTTCCACTATAACCAGGCGATGCTGTGGATGTAGAATCTGTTTGTGTTTGTAAGTCGTGACTTATTGTTAAAGTGTCTGTCGCTGATACTACTGTAGATATTTTTGTACCCCCTACAAAAGTAGCAGTGTCTTCACTACTAATATTTTGTGCAGTTCCAGTATCTCCATCTAAAGTCCAATGTGTATATTGATCAAAAGCAGGTACATCCCACGTGTTGTCTTTACTTAAAAACCTAGTGCCTAATACAGAGGTACCATCAACAGCGTTTAAATCAGCTGTTAATTCAGTATTATCTCCTCCACCTTGTTTAGTTAAGTTTATATATGTACCGTCTAGTACAGTTACAAGACCAGTGTTTCTTACTACTGCGTTTCCGCCTGTTAAAGTAACACCAATACCAGTCCCAGCTGTAACACTGTCAGAACCTACTTCCACCCATCCTGGGCTTCCGCTACCTTCTTTGTCTGCTACATATTGTTTTAATGTATCAGCCGTTGTGTTAAAATATATTTGACCAATAGAACTATTAGCCGCTGAAGGATCCGAACTTAGGTTCTGTATTCTTGCGTTATCAAGGGAGTTCTTATTAAGATCAACCGTGTTTAAAAAATTTATTGCCATAGTGTTTTAATTTAAATATGCTGTGCCAGCAAATCCTGCTGAAAATGTTAATGTTACGTTGTTTATATCGTCATATGTGTATTCTCCAACAACTACTGTGTTAGCGGTATCAATTACTGTTATAGAAGGAAACTTTCCTAAATTGTGTTCTATATTCCAAGTTGTAGAGGCTACTCCCTGTACATAAGTAAAACTTAAATCACCTGTTCCAGCATAACTAAGCAAAGATATGAAATAATCTTCATCAGCTATTAAGCCACCAAAACCTGACCTATAAGACAATCCTATATTAGAAAACAATTTTTCACCAGGTACTGCTGTTACAGAATCCCACTCGTATATTGCCCACTGAGTTATATCAGCACATTGTGTAACTAAAACATCTGACCCAACTAACGGTGAACTGTAAAAACTAGAAACATCTTCTGGACTCGTTGCTTGCGAGTCACTAAGAATCCAAGAATTAATACTAGAAAAAGGTACATTATTCGCCTTGTAAGGACTAAATGAAATTGTCCCTGGATTTCTTGGTGGAGTACTTTTGTATCTGTATCGTAAAGACTGTAATTGATTTCCTTTTTGATTTATAAAATCAGCAACCGATTGAGCTGTAAAGTTTTTTGTAGCAAATCTTGCCTGAGAATCTGATCCAATCCACTTATCATTTGCAACAACATTTGTGTCGTTTAAATAAGTTTTAATTCTTGCCATTATATTATTTTTTATATATTACAAAGTTAATAAAAATAATTCTAGCGTTATTTTTTTGTAATAGTAATGTTTTTTGATATTTTCTCTGCACTACGTCCAACTACATACCCCCCAATACCTATCTTTAATAACTCCCAGAATTCTAATTCTAATTCAGGAACTACAAGATCAAATACTGGAGCTAAAAATTTAACGTATATAACTATAAATCCAAAAGACAACATAAGTACTGGTCTCCAGCTTCTTTGTAGCCAATTGCCTTTAGCTTCAGCTAAAATAACATCTGTTTGCATTTGCTGTAATTCTAATTGTTTTTCAATTAGAATTTGTTTTATTATATTTTCCGCTTTTATTTTCTCCTCCTTAGAGGTAAATAACTTATCTAGTCCTCCTAATAAATCTTTAATAACAGTACCACCAAACCAATCAAATATTTTTTTCATAATATTTATTTACTAAATCTATTTATCATCCTATTAGCCCTTCTTGCTGTTATTTTTTTCTTGGTATATTTCCCTTTTTTACCTTTTACTTTATTTTTTTCAAGTGTCGCAGACCCATCATTATTTAAAGTAACTGTTTTAATTTTACTTTTATAAGTTCCGTTACTGCCATTAACATTATTAATTCTCTTGCTTTTAGTAGCAATGATGGGACCCCCTCCCCCCGTAGTGAGTGTTGTAGTTTTACGTACACTTTTTGAACCCGAACTACCGATACTTCTTTTTATTTTGTTTTTTGAGTTTGTTGTTGAGGTTACATTAACCTTTTTAACTCTATCAGTTTTCGGTTTTTTCTTCATAATAATCGCTTATATATTTATATTCTTCTGTTGCATCAAAACTTGGACAGTCTTTACTTGAAAAATCCCTGTGACCGTGAATAGTCACGTTAGGATGAAACTTTTTTAATAATCTAAGAAGCTCCAGTAACGAATCTACTTGTTCGGGTGTCCTGGTGTCTTCTGCGCACTCCATATTTTTATCCATTCCGCCAATGTAACATATACCAATACTTTTTTGGTTATGTCCCTTACAATGCGCCCCAGGTATACCCACAGGTCTACCGTATTCCATAGATCCATCAAGTCTTACAATATAGTGATAACCTATGTCATCCCATTTATTTCCTTTCACGTGCCAATCTCTTATATCTTCAGCGCTAAAGTCCTTATGCGGAGGTGTGGCGGAACAATGTATGATTATTTTATCTATTTCTCTCATAACAGTAAATTTTAATTAAAAAAAAAGACGCAATCAATGTGCGTCTTAAAATTTATTTATTTTATAAGTTAATATCATTTTTTTTTATTCTTATTTAGTAAATACCATTTTTGAATAGTATATCCAATTGTGACCATCACAAGAACTATTTTTAGGGTTACATCTATATTCGTCATTGAAATTCCAAAGCTTCCTGCGTTAATTAATAATATTCTATAATCTTGAATCATCTTTTGTTTTTAAATTATACACAAAATGCAGTTCAGAATTCCAAGAATTTGATTGAGTGTAGTTCATATTTTGTTTATGATAATGCTATACAATCAACTCCTGCTGTTGTGCCTGTAGAAAAGATTTTCTTACATTGCACTGGAAGGTACTCTCCAACTTTAAAGTTTTTGAAAGTAATATCTTGATTGTTTACGGTTAAAACTCTTACGTCTACATATCTAGGATCAGCTGTTCCTGCTCCTGGAGTTATATCTTGTAATATACTTGTTGAGCTTCCAACATAAATCAAGAAACCTTCACTAGCAACAATCGGGATATTTACTGTATCGCTATTAGTCACAGGGATTCCCGTTAAAGTATTTACATTTATTTTTGAATATGACATATTTTTGTTATTTACTATTACTATAAGGAAAAGCTCTGTTCAAAGCGTCTTTACGCTCCTTACATCCGCAACCACCTTTTGTTATTTTTTCTACTACTGCTTTTATACCTGTTTTTTCAAATACTTTCTCTAGATCATCTCCTAATCCTAGTGATTTAGTTTTCATTTTATTAGATTTTATTTTTTACAAACACATATTTGATTAGGACAGCTGTCTACTTTAATAATTAATTTAACAATTATTGAATTATATAAACAACAATACTTACACCACATTTTAGTAATCCAATTACCTAATTTTACAAATAATTTTCCCATAGACTTAGCTCAAATGATCGTGAGTTTTCCAATCAGAAGTATGTCTGTATGACATAGAACTGTCTGCTCCATAAGAATGACCATAGTCTTTTTTAGACATTGCTTTTGATTCGTCTCTACGAGATTTCATAGACTGAGATTTTTTTCCATTTCTAGCTCCTAATGATTCATTAAGTCTAGAATTATAACCTTGCTTTTTCATAATGTTTAATTTATACAAATATACTAATTATTTTAATACTTATTTCCGAGACTTAGCTCCTTAACTTTGCTCCTTGACTTTATTTATTCTTCTTTTTTTTAGGTTTTTTAGAAACAGTCTTACCATAAATAGTCTTACCATCTGCATATATTATTTCAGAAAATTTCTTTCTTTGTTTTGCACCTGCAATAGAGTCTCTTGTAAATATCTTTTTAAGAAAAGCAGCTTTATTTTCTGCAACTCTCTGAAAACTAGTCTTACCTGTTCGTTTAAGCCCTGCTTCAGCATTTCCTTTGTATCTTTTTTTACATTGTGCTAATCTCACACCTTTTAAACCTTCGCAACTCATATTTATTTTTTTGATTTAGCTCCTGAACATTTCCATCTCTTTCGAGATAAGTTGTTTGGAGTATTAGGATCTGCTTGTTTTTTCTTAGACAGTCTTCTCTTAATACCTAGACTTCTAGCACAATAACTATCTCCCTTGGAAGTACCAGGTCTTACCCTTGGTCCACCGCCTTTGGCTTTTCCAGCTTGCCCGTAACTAACTCTCTTACCTGATGATGTTACTTTTACCTTAGCTTTTCCCTTCCTTGGTGTTGCCATTAGTTTTGCTTTCTTTTATATCTTTTCATTAATAGTCTACCCCTTAATTTACTTATTTTTTTTTCAGTAAAAGTACCTCCATCTTTTCCTTTAGAAAGAGTATAAGTTCCGTCTGGATTTTTTTTAACAGATTTGATAGAAGATTTTGCTTTTTCGTTTTTTAATGACTGTTTAAGTTTACTTGCAGAATTTTCGGTACTAATATAAGATTTAGATTTCAACTTCTCGGTAAAATTACCTCCATCTTTTCCTTTTAATTTGACGGTACTCTTACTAATAATTTTAGACTTTTTTTTAGCCATTACTTTCTTTTATGTGTATATCCTTTAGATTTTAAACTTAAATGTTCTTTCATAGTTTTTGCTACTTTTTTAAGTCCTGTTTTACTATACATATTATGTATTTTAAAAGCCATTAATATTGTTTTTTACCACACTTAGCATAAACACTATTCTGAATAGCTTGCTCAGAAGGTAATCCATTTTTTTCAGG
>Ga0308013_10000072_pt1 | contig 58805 bp, 44 predicted proteins | sample Neamet181_FD_203131 | JGI IMG/M metagenome (GOLD analysis project Ga0308013, IMG submission 203131) | Marine microbial communities from water near the shore, Antarctic Ocean - #181 | ecosystem: Environmental > Aquatic > Marine > Unclassified | place: Southern Ocean | collected 2014-07-25
TCGCCACGTTACCGGCTGCCGAGTTTCCTGTCGTTGAAGATATTAAAGCGGGGCAAACGGTAAAGGTTAGCCAGGCTGCACTGGGGCGACTGATTGAAAAGACTCATTTTTCAATGGCTCAGCAAGATGTCCGTTATTACTTGAATGGTATGCTGTTGGAGACAGAGGGAAACCATCTACGCGCGGTAGCGACTGATGGTCATCGTTTAGCGCTTTGCCAAGCTGAACTGGCCGGCGATAAGCTCGATGAGCAGCAAGTTATTGTTCCGAGAAAAGGGGTGCTGGAATTGCAGCGCTTACTGTCTGGAGATGGAGATCTCAATATTGAGTTAGGTTCAAACCATATCCGGATCCAGCTGGATGGCATTCGGTTTACTTCGAAGCTCATTGATGGTCGTTTTCCTGAATACGATCGAGTTATTCCCAAGGAGTCTTCAAACGAGCTAAAGGCGGATAGAATGGAGTTTAAAAACGCGCTGCAACGCACGGCTATTTTGTCGAATGAGAAGTATCGCGGTATTCGTCTTGTTATTAGAGACAGTGGTGTTGTTCTTCAGGCACACAATCCGGAACAAGAGGAAGCGGAAGAAGAGCTTGCCGTTGAATATTCTGGCGAAGACATTGAAATAGGGTTTAACGTGAATTATTTGCTTGACGCGCTTAGCGCGGTTGAGGGCGATGGCGTGACTCTATCGGTTCAGGACAGCAATTCGAGTTGCTTGATACGTCAGCCAGGAAATGAGGATTGCACGTTTGTCGTAATGCCTATGCGCTTATAAACGGGGCCTGCTGCCGATGATCCAACTTTTTCGGGCCACCAATTTTCGTTGCCTGGAGAGCGTGGAGCTTCAATTTGGTCCGCGCTTCAATTTAATCAGTGGTGCCAATGCTTCTGGGAAGACAAGTCTTCTGGAGGCGTTAGCGTACTTGGGAAGAGGAAAGTCTTTTAGGGGCGCGAGTACCTCGAATCTAACGAGGCACGGGGAAGCAGGGTTTTTGTTGTATGGCGAGGTTGAGGCCGGCCACGGAAGACTTTCGGTCGGTGTGAGTAATAGCCGTGAGGGCCTAGAGGTTCGGGTTGGGGGTGAGAGCGCTGGTGGGGCTGCTGTTTTGGCTGAGGCGCTTCCTCTGCAGGTCATCGACCCAGAGGTTCATAACCTCATTGCCGGCGGGCCGGAGCTCAGGCGGCGATTTCTCGACTGGGTGGCGTTCCACGTGGAACATGGGCATTTGTTTGTTTGGCGGAAGTACCGGCGAGCACTGAAGCAAAGAAACGCCGCACTGAAGGCCCGATCAGCGGAGGCGGTTATTCGAAGCTGGAATGTTGAGTTTCTGGAGCTGGCGGACCTGCTTGATCAATCGCGCAGAAGGGTGCTCGAACTATCGACGAATAGTCTGCAAGAGCACGGGTATGCGCTGCTTGAGACGTTGCTGGCCTTTGAATACCAACAGGGTTGGGCCCGCGAAAAAGACTTGGCGGAGGCGCTGGAGGACGGTTTAGAGCGAGACCTTCATTTGGGCAGCACGCAGTCCGGACCCCATCGAGCTGACATCAAAGTAAGTTATGACGAGCGACAGGCTCGCAAGCTTGTGTCACGAGGGCAACAAAAGCTTCTCGCGAGCGCGATGATTCTAGCGGCGACCGAAACCGCACAAGTCTCGCTTGAAAGACCGCTGCTGTTGCTTCTAGATGACCCGGCGGCCGAGCTGGATGGCGATTCTATCGCGCGGTTGATGACGTCTGTGGCGGCCCTGGGGTGCCAGGTTGTTGCGACTAGCCTTGACCCGGCGGCGCTGATATTTCCAGAAAAGCCGAGGATGTTCCACGTGGAACATGGTGTCGTGACGGCAGCGCCATAATTTATTTCTAACCTAGGAAATAAAAGCTAGAGAATTTATCGAAAATACCCTAAAAAAGAAACATTTGGAGCAACTCGCGACGACTGGATTTGATACAATACGCCGGCTACGTTTTGAGGAAACCGCATGACCGATCAAACAGAATATAATTCCAGTAATATCAAGGTCTTAAAGGGACTAGAGGCCGTCCGAAAGCGGCCTGGAATGTATATCGGCGACACCGATGATGGCACTGGGTTGCATCACATGGTATTTGAGGTTGTCGATAACTCTATCGATGAGGCCCTCGCCGGCCATTGTGAGACGATAACGGTAATAATTCACGCCGATGAGTCGGTAACCATCAGTGATGACGGTCGTGGAATTCCGGTAGATATCCACCCGGAAGAAGGGCGTTCCGCTGCTGAGGTAATCATGACGGTCCTGCATGCGGGTGGTAAATTTGATGACAACTCATACAAGGTTAGTGGTGGTCTTCACGGCGTCGGCGTGTCGGTTGTAAACGCGCTGTCAGAACACCTCGTACTTACGGTGTACCGAGACGGTAAATCACATCAACAAGAATATATCCATGGTGAGCCGTCCGCGCCGATCGCGGTTATCGGTGACACTGAACGAACAGGCACAACCCTTCGATTCAAGCCAAGCGACAAGACTTTCACAAACATTAAGTTTCATTACGAGATTCTCGCGAGCCGATTGCGTGAGCTCTCCTTTCTTAATTCCGGCGTTCGCATTCATCTCGTTGATGAGCGTAGCGAACAGGAAGATCTATTCCAATACAAGGGCGGTATTAAGGCATTCGTAGATCACCTAAATCGCAATAAGACAGTTACTCATCCGACTGTTTTTCACTTCACAGCAATGAAAGACGACGTAGGCGTTGAGGCTTCCCTGCAGTGGAACGACAGCTATTCGGAAAACATGTTCTGCTACACGAACAATATTCCGCAGCGCGACGGCGGGACACATATGGCCGGATTTCGCACGGCACTAACGCGAACGCTGAACGGCTACATCGAGAAAGAATTCAACACGAAGAAGGATAAATTTAACCCAACCGGCGACGATGCCCGAGAAGGTCTTACGGCTGTACTGTCGGTCAAGGTTCCCGATCCTAAGTTTTCCTCCCAAACAAAAGACAAGCTGGTTTCGTCTGAAATAAAAGGCATCGTGGAACAAGCGATGTCTGGTCGACTTGAAGAGTTTTTGCTCGAGCACCCGCAGGAAGCAAAGTTGATAGTTTCGAAAATTATCGACGCAGCCCGAGCGCGCGACGCCGCACGCAATGCGCGGGAAATGACGCGCCGAAAAGGCGCGTTGGATATAGCCGGGCTGCCTGGGAAGCTTGCGGATTGTCAGGAAAAAGATCCGGCGCTGTCTGAAATATTTCTGGTGGAGGGCGATTCAGCCGGTGGCTCCGCTAAACAGGGCCGCGATCGACGCACGCAGGCCATCTTGCCACTCAAAGGGAAAATCTTAAACGTCGAAAAAGCACGATTCGACAAGATGCTTCAGTCGCAAGAGGTTGGCACATTGATTACGGCACTGGGCTGCGGAATAGGTCGCGATGATTTCGATCCGGACAAGCTTCGCTATCATCGCATCATCATTATGACCGACGCCGACGTGGATGGGTCGCACATCAGAACATTGCTGCTTACGTTTTTCTATCGGCAGATGAAAGAACTGATCGAGCGTGGCCACATATACATTGCGCAGCCACCACTCTATAAAATTAAGCGGGGTAAGCAAGAAGTCTACGTTAAGGACGACGCTGAACTAAACCGCTTGGTGCTGAACGCAGCGATGGACAATGCGGCATTGCACGTCAACAGCGAGGCGCCACCGCTGTCCGGCGTCGCCCTAGAAACACTTGCGAAAGAACACATTACAGTAGAAAGCATCATCGCCCGGCTGTCACCACGATATGACGAAGTGGTTCTCAGGGCTATCGCCGAGTTGTCTGAAGTAAAGGGAAACATCATCGAAAGCCTTGATGCTTTGGCGGACTGGACGCAGCGACTATCAAGCGCGCTGCCCAAGAGTATGGGTGATCGCGCCGAAGACAATAACGTTGGCAGTTATTCCGCCGAACTTGAGCGCGGCGACGAAGATGGGGAGGGGGTGCGAATCGCAATCACTCGCCTACAGCACGGTATTACCACGACACGTTACTTGCCACGAGCGTTTTTCAGCAGCAATGAATACAAACATATTGCGGCACTCGCGGAGAAAATAAACGACCTGCTATCAGCCGACTCATATGTTAAGCGCGGCGACAAGGAAATGATGACGAGCTCTTTTTCGGACGCGGTTGATTGGCTCATGAGTGAGGCGCGACGCGGCCAATCCATTCAGCGTTACAAAGGCCTCGGTGAGATGAATCCAGATCAACTCTGGGACACCACTGTGAACCCTGAAACTAGGCGCCTTTTGCAGGTCAAGATTGACGACGCCCAGAAGGCGGACGACGTTTTTACGACCTTAATGGGCGATCAGGTCGAACCACGCCGCGAGTTTATCGAGAAGAACGCTTTGACGGTTGAAAACCTCGATGTTTAGAAACCAGATGTGAGCAATATCGAAGGTGTTGCTGTATTTTAGAGACCATATCGAGGGTTTTTGGCACAATTTGCAGTTGTTAGCTCTAGGGCAGACGGTTTTCGCTATGCGGGTCCTTAGCGTAAAATTTTTACAGCGAATATGACTCGTAACGCCTCTAAAAAGAGATGAGGACGAGACGAATGTCAAAGCGCAGCACTGTGATGCTTACGTGCATCATCGCTGTGTGCGCGAGCGCGCTGATGAATGGAGGCGTCCTGACAAAAACGATGCTGTCGATGACTTCATAAGGGCGGCTGAACTAAGGGGAAACTATTGCATAGGATAATTATCAGTGCCGTGGCGCTGCTCATGATTGCTGCGTGTGGCCAAAAAGCAATCGAAGAGCCAACTGATGAGTTAATGGCAGAAGCGCCGAAGGCACTTGGGTCTGGCATTACGCTCACCAACATGGATAACAACGTTCGCCCCGGAGACGATTTCTTCTCTTATGTGAATGGCGCCTGGATCGCTCGGACAGAAATACCGGTCGACAAGGGTCGCTACGGCGCATTTGATATGCTTCGGGATGGGTCGCAAGATGCGGTCAAAACAATCATCGAAGAATCCGCATCAGGCGATTTCGCAAAAGGAACTGATGAGCAGAAGGTGGGCGACCTCTATCGTTCGTTCTTGGACATGGAGACACGCGACGCTCGCGGCATGGAGCCCTTGACGGCTGAGCTTGCTCGCATCAATGCGATTTCAAACAATGATGAACTCGCCGTGTATTTTGCCAGCGCCATGAGGCGAAACATGGATGCGCCACTCGGCTTTGGCCAGCTAGAAGACTTTAAAGATCCGACAAGATACTCAATCGGTCTTTTCAGCGGCGGGCTGGGTTTGCCGGATCGCGAGTACTATCTTAAGGAAGACCAAGCGTCGGTCGAGCTGCAGCAGAAGTATGTTTCACACATTGAGGCTATTTTTAGCCACGCTGGGTTCGATGACGGCGCCAATGCTGCGAAAACAATTATGGAGCTCGAAACGCGCCTCGCCGAACAAAACATGCCCAAGGAAGAGGCTCGCAACTGGACGGAAAATTACAACGCCGTTGCGCTCGAAGATCTACCGTTATTGATGCCCAACTTCAATTGGAAGGGTTATCTGGCAGAGGCCGGCCTTGAAAAGATTGGAACGATGGTCGTCTTCAGAACCGAATACGTTAAAGCACTCGACGGGATTCTCGTTGACACAGACCTCGACACCTGGAAGACCTATCTGAAATGGCGCATTGTTGATAGCACCGCCACCCGATTGACGTCGGCTATTGATGCTCAAAACTTCGATTTTTTTGGTAAGACGCTCTCAGGTACAGCGGAGCAACGCCCGATGTGGCGGCGAGCCGTCAATACCGTTAATAGAACGCTTGGCGAGATCATCGGCAAGGTCTATGTGAAGCGTCACTTCCCGCCAGAGGCCAAAGAGCGAATGCTCACTCTCGTCGGCAATTTGATCAATGCCTATGAAAAAAGCATAAAAGAACTCGATTGGATGTCCGACGAGACTAAACTTGAGGCGCTAGATAAGTTGTCAAAATTCACGCCCAAGATCGGCTATCCCGACGAGTGGCGAGACTACTCTGCACTTGAGATCGACGCCGTTGATTACTACGGTAATATCGAACGAGCGTCTGAGGCAGAGTACAAGCGTCAGATGGATCGCCATAACGGACCGGTTGATCGCACGGAATGGGGCATGACGCCGCAGACTGTTAACGCTTATTACAACCCACCATTAAATGAAATTGTTTTTCCTGCTGCAATCTTACAGCCACCGTTTTTCAATCTCGAGGCCGAAGAAGCTGTTAACTACGGTGGAATCGGAGCGGTCATCGGGCACGAAATCGGACATGGTTTTGATGACTCAGGTGCCACCTTTGATGGTGATGGCGTGATGCGTAACTGGTGGACTGAAGCAGACCTTGCTGAGTTTGGGAACCGCACAGCAAGGTTGGTCGAGCAGTACAATGCCTTTAAGCCCTTCGATGATCTGAGTGTTAACGGCGAGTTCACGCTGGGTGAAAACATCGGCGACCTTAGCGGCATCAGCATTGGTCTGCTTGCGTATCAAATGTCTCTCAATGGAGAAGAGTCGCCAGTTATCGATGGTTTTACTGGTGTGCAACGTGTGTTTCTAGGTTTTGGACAAGTATGGAGTGGTAAGTATCGCGATAAGACTTTGCGGTTACAGATCGAAACTGATCCGCATGCACCATCTAAATATCGCGCTAATGGATCAGTGCGCAATGTTCCAGAATTCTATAAGGCATTTGATATACATGAAGATGATGCTTTATATCTTGCGCCGGAAGATCGCGTCAAAATATGGTAAGCCCATTACCTGACCGATAACATAAATAGGGTCTGATCATAAGAGAGCTTTAATGGTGAAAAGAAATTATGTCAAAAAATTTCAAGCGATTCTGTTTATCAGTTTTCTAATTTTCGCGGGATGCTCTAGTTCACCTCAAGTGATAGTTGACCAATCAGGTTTATCCGCTGTAGAAAAAGCTCGATTAACAATAGACAAGGATGAGTGTATTGGAATCGCTAGAACCTATGACTTAGATGGCGAAACCGCAGGTAAGGCAATCGCAGGAGCAGCAATAGGAATAGGCGGTTCCGTAATCGCAGGGGTAGCGACAGCCGTAGCAGGTGCTGTCTTTCCTCTAGCTATACCCTTTATCATTGCTGGCAAATTAGCTGGCGGCGGTATATGGGGATCTAAAGTTTCCAAAAAAGAGGCTATTGCAAGACAAGCAATTCTTGATTCGTGTATGGAAAAAAGAGGACACGAGGTTTATTCAGCAAACTAAGGACGTTATCGGACGCCCTTGGAGGTTTCTTGGTAGCCACTGCTAATCTCATGCATTTTGGTTTCAATCCAGCTTTGTACGAGTAAATTTGTTTCTTCGGGCGATTGAGTGCTTGCGTCAATCGGTGGTCCGATACAAAAGCGAACTATGCCAGATCGTTTTGTGATTTCGCGTCGCTGCCAAAAATCCGCTGCATTATGAGCAACTGGCACGATCGAAACGCCAGCTGCTTTGGCTAGTGCGGCGCCGCTAATACCATATCTCCGAGTTTCCCCTGGTGGCATGCGCGTGCCTTCAGGAAAAATAGTTACCCAAGTACCTTCCTTTAGTTTTTTTTGTCCTTGTTCAATTATCTGTTTAACGGCGCGCCCGCCAGCATTGCGATCAATTGCGATGGGGCGAAAAACAAACTTAAGCGCCCAACCGACAAATGGTATCCATAACATTGATCGCTTGCAGACCCATGTTGAACGTGGAAAAAACGGCACATGTCCATAAGTCTCGAAGGCGGAAGAGTGTTTAATCATGATGACGCTTGCCATATCCGGCAAGTTTTTCTGACCTTCCACAACAATCTTGAGGCCGCAAAAAAAATCACCCGCCCACAATGCCAGACGGCAGAAATTGATTACAAGTCCCCAGAGAAAATCACGTGGTGCGTAAAAAAATAGTAAGGCGGTAAATCCGGTAAGCAGGCCGCTTACAAAGACAAACACAATAAAAAGAATTGACCGCAGGCTACGAAGCAAAGGCTTAGTCTTCAACCATGGCAGCCGCCGCCGCTGACAGGTCGTCATAAATATTGATGGCCAATAGCTCGGGTGGTAAATGTCTCTCGGTATACGAGCCGTTACCAGTGCGAACCAGTACGGGTTTAGCGCCTGCAGCAGAGGCAGCTTGCAAGTCACTTAAAGAATCTCCCACCATAGGAACATCTTGAAGAGACACACCATAATCACTGCCAAGTTCAAGCAGCATACCGGGCTTTGGTTTACGGCATTCGCAGTCATCATTCGGCCCGTGCGGACACACAATGATTCGATCAACATATCCGCCAGCGTTAACAACTAATTCGCGAAGTTTTTGGTGTATTGCTTCCAGTGCTTCGGCATCGAACAGTTTACGGGCAAGGCCTGATTGATTGCTGGCGACGGCCACAACGAAGCCAGCGGCCGACAATGACGCGATTGCTGCAATGCTTCCAGGAAGGGGCAACCATTCGTCGGCAGACTTAACAAATTCGGCAGAATCTTGATTGATGACTCCGTCACGATCAAGTATGACGAGTCGCGGTTTGCTCGAGGTATCTACCACAGCTAACTGAGTGACAGCCGTGAAATGTCGGCGACGTGCAAGAACAGAGCTCGAAGCTCGCTGAGTAGGGCCAGACGGTTGTTTCTGATGGCCTCGTCTTTAGCCATCACCATTACTTCATCGAAGAATTGATCAATCGGATCGCGCAAGTCGGCAAGCTCGTTCAGCACCTCAGCATAGTTCTGCACGGCGAGCATCGGCGCGACCTTATCTTGTGCGTTTTCGAGGGAACTGAAAAGCGTCAGTTCGGCATCGTCGCTGAGTAGTTTTTTGTTGATGGCTAGGTCTTTCGGACCATCGGCTTTTCTAAGGATGTTGGCGATTCGTTTGTTGGCAGCCGCGAGGCTTTCTGCCTGCTCCAGTCGAGCAAAGGTCTGAACAGCCGCAAGGCGCCGGTCAAAGTCGAGAAGAGATATGGGCTGTCGGGCCATAACGGCGTCAAAGGTCTCGGTAGCAAGGCCGACGTCGCGATCAAGAAAGTAGCGGCGCAGGCGGTCTGTAACAAACGCATAGAGGTCGTTTGCAAGCTCTTCGCTATCGAGTTGACCCTTCGGTTGGGTGTCTATCGCTATCCGGATCAACGCCTTAAGGTCGACATCGATGCCACACTCAATAAGGAGCCGGACTACACCAAGCGCAGCGCGACGAAGCCCGAACGGATCTCGATTGCCGCTCGGCTTCTTGCCGGTCGAGAATATGCCCGCAAGTGTGTCGAGTTTGTCGGCAATGGCGAGCAGCTGACCGTCCATGGTTCGTGGCAGATCGTCGCCCGCAAAGCGCGGTCGATAGTGTTCGCCGATCATCGTAGCAACCTCTTCCGTCTCCCCGTCAACTATGGCGTAGTAGCGACCCATTGTTCCCTGCAATGCCGGAAATTCGCCGACCATTCCGGTAAGTAGGTCGCACTTCGCAAGCAAAGCGGCTCGGCTGACGTTTGTATGGTCGTGTTTCAGCGCCGCCGCTAGAGACTCGGCGATAACGGCAACGCGCTGACTCTTATCGAATAAGCTACCAAGCCCATGTTGGTAAACAACCTCACGTAGGTCTGCCTCGCGGCTGTAAAGAGTCCTTTGCTTGTCGTTGTTCCAGAAGAACGCAGCGTCCGCGAGGCGCGGTCGAATCACGCGTTCGTTACCATCTCTTACCTGCTCCGGATCCTTGCTCGTAAGGTTCGCGACGGTGATGAACTTGGCCAATAGGCGGCCAGCCTGGTCTGTGATGGGGAAATAACGCTGATGTTCGGTTAATGTTGCAATTATGGCTTCGTGGGGTAACTCAAGAAACACCTCGTCGAAGCTACCCAATACTGGTACCGGCCACTCAACCAATGCCGCAACCTCGTCGTAGAGTGCGTTACCGTCAACAACGGCGCCACCGGCTGCCGATGCCACTTTGTCGACGCCGGTGCGAACCATCTCGCGCCGACGCTCGAAGTCGGCGATGACATAGCCATCATGTTCGAGCGTATCGAGGTAAGTGTCGGGCGAGTTGATCGTGATCGGGCCGGACGAATGAAAGCGGTGCCCCCATGTCTCGTTACCGGCGTCGATGCCCATGATAGAAGCCTCGATGGTCTTACTGCCATGCAGCATTACGATCCAGTGCACCGGCCGAACAAACTCCGCCTCACCCGCACCCCAGCGCATGCGGCGTGGTATTGGCAGGGTGCTCAGCGATTTTTCGATCAGGTCTGGTAAAAGGTCAGCTACTGTCTTGCCCTTCGTAAGGCTCTCTAAAGCGAGCCACTCGCCTTTGTCTGTTTTGCTCCGCCCAAGCGCATCTACGGTGGTGCCGCATTTCTTGGCAAACGCCTCTGCCGCTGGCGTCGGTTTGCCGGCGTCATCGAATGCAATGTTTACGGGTGGACCCTTTTGCTCGACCTTTCGGTCGTCTTGCCTCTCGGCTAGGTCGGCGATGAAAACCGTCAAACGTCGTGGGCTCGCGAAAGTCTTGACCTCACCATGCGACAAGAGAGCAGCATCAACGCCGCCGGTCAGCTTTTCGCCAAAGGCCTCCATGAGCGATCGCAAGGCTTTCGGTGGAAGCTCTTCAGTGCCGATCTCAACGAGAAAATTCGCGGTCTTACTCATTTCGACGACGCACCCTTTGCAGCAGAATCAACCATAGGGAAGCCGAGCGCTTCGCGACTGGCGAAATAGGCCTCACAGATTGCGCGTGATAGCGCCCGAACCCGCAAAATATATCGTTGTCGTTCAGTCACGGAAATGGCTTGGCGGGCGTCCAGTAGATTGAAGGTGTGCGATGCGGTCAGCATTTGTTCATACGCCGGTAACGCCAGGTTCAACCCAATCAGCCTCTCGGCCTCATGCTCGGCATGGTCGAATGCGTGAAACAGAGAGTCGACGTCAGCCTGTTCGAAGTTGTACTTCGATTGTTCAACCTCGTTTTGGTGGTAGACGTCACGGTAGGTAATGCGGCCAAGAGGGCCGTCCGTCCAGACAAGATCAAAAATGCTTTCGACGCTCTGTAAATACATCGCCAGCCGCTCAAGTCCATAAGTAATCTCGCCGGTAACAGGTCGGCATTCGAGACCACCGACCTGCTGAAAATAAGTGAACTGCGTGACCTCCATGCCATTCAGCCACACTTCCCAACCGAGCCCCCAAGCGCCGAGCGTCGGCGACTCCCAATTGTCTTCTACAAAGCGAATGTCATGGACGGTAGGGTCAAGTCCAATAGAGCGCAGTGAGTCGAGATACAACTCCTGGATGTTATCAGGAGACGGCTTGAGAGCCACCTGGTACTGATAATAATGCTGCAGGCGAAACGGGTTGTCGCCATAACGGCCGTCGGTCGGCCGTCGGCTCGGCTGCACATAGGCCGCGCTCCAGGGCTCAGGCCCCACGGCGCGCAAGAAGGTCGCTGGGTGAAAAGTGCCCGCACCCATCGGCATGTCGTATGGCTGCATGATTACACAGCCATGAGCAGCCCAGTATTCCTGCAAACGAAGAATCAGGTCCTGAAAGTTTTGCGGTGCGGATGGAGGGTTGCTTGCCATTCTCTGTCACAGCTCCTCAAAGCCGCGAAGTATAACGGCTTCAGCGGCAAACGGGGTGAATTATCGGGCGCGGAAAAAACATACGTGTGTCGCTGCACCCTAAAAGAGTGCATTGGTCTAACTTTTGCACTAACATGGTGCGTACTCATTTCGATATGCACCATGACGGCGCAGAGCGTTAGCTGGTTCGGACGAGAAACTTTTTAATAACAATGCCTTATCAACATACCCAGATTGGCATGTTTCCTGCAACTACTGCAGTTTACGGGCCGAATTTGTCGGCCTATTTTATTTAGCGCAGCACAGAACTGGAGGAAAGATCCATGACGCCCGCAGAGGTAATTACCCTCATCAAAGATGCAGAGGTCAAATTCGTCGATTTTCGTTTCACCGATACAATCGGCAAAGAACAACACGTAACCGTCCCGTCCCACATGATTGACGACGATGTGTTCGAAGACGGCAAAATGTTCGATGGCTCATCGATCACTGGCTGGAAAGGCATTAATGAATCCGACATGATTCTCATGCCTGACCCGGCATCCGCGGTACTCGATATCTTCACCGATGAGACCACCATGAATATCCGCTGTGGCGTCGTCGAGCCGTCAACCATGCAGGGTTACGACCGCTGCCCACGTTCTCTTGCTGATCGTGCTGAGGCATTCCTGCAATCCACGGGTATAGCAGATGCAGCGTACTTCGGACCGGAAAACGAATACTTCGTTTTCGACAGCGTGAGCTGGAACGACGATATCGCTGGTGCGTTTTACGCGATTGACTCGGATGAGGCTTCCTGGGCGTCGGGCCGACGCGGCGAAGAAGGTAATATCGGTCACCGACCGGGCGTCAAGGGCGGTTATTTTCCAGTACCCCCGGTTGATTCACTGCACGACATTCGTTCTGCTATGTGTCTCGCTATCGAAGAGATGGGCGTATTAACCGAAGTACATCACCATGAGGTTGCGACAGCAGGTCAGTGCGAAATAGGCACAAAATTCAACACGCTAACCCGAAAGGCAGATGAAGTTCAGATCATGAAGTACGCAGTGCACAACGTTGCGCATGCCTACGGCAAGACGGCCACCTTCATGCCTAAGCCGCTCGTTGGCGACAACGGCAACGGCATGCATGTGCACATGTCACTGTTCAAGGACGGTGAAAATCTATTTGCCGGTGACGGCTACGGCGGCCTATCGGAAATGGCGCTCTATTACATCGGTGGCGTAATCAAACACGCTAAAGCAATCAATGCTTTCGCCAATCCGTCGACCAACAGTTACAAACGATTGGTTCCGGGATTCGAGGCGCCGACTATCCTGGCTTATTCAGCTCGCAACCGCTCGGCCTCGATCCGAATTCCTTACGTCGCCAACCCAAAGGGACGCCGGATCGAAGTGCGCTTCCCGGATTCAATGGCAAACCCTTATCTCGCATTCGCTGCGTTGATGATGGCTGGCCTCGACGGGATTCAAAACAAGATCCACCCGGGCGACGCCATGGACAAAGATCTCTATGATCTGCCACCAGAAGAGGAGAAGGAACTGAAGTTGGTTGCATTCTCTTTGGATGAGGCTTTAGGTGCGTTGGATCAGGACCGCGACTTCTTGAAAGCGGGCGGTGTTTTCAGCGACGATCTCATCGATGCGTATATCGATCTTAAGATGGAAGATGTTACGCGCCTCAGAATGACGACACATCCAGTCGAATTCGACATGTATTACAGCCTGTAAAGGGCAAAAGTGTGAACCGGGCGGCATTTTGTCGCCCGGCTTCTACCCAAACGGACGGCGACATTGCCTATGCTAACTGCATGGAAGCGCGACCAATTTTCATCTTCCTTGCCTTCAGGCGGAAGTGATCGACGCGACGAGCAAGATGCTCATCAACAGTCGTCCCAACCGGCTCTATGTACAACAGAAAATAGCATTCTAGACGCGCCGAAAAAGCGGCGATCATCAGGCTCCGATGACGACGGAACCATTCAGAAAAACTCCGGCAAAATTCTCGATGCATTGAGCTCGGGCGTGATTCTTCTCGACGAGAACCTGCTCATCAGAGGACTGAACCCGGCCGCCGAAAACATTCTCGGTATCAGCCAGCGCCGAGCAAGCGGTGAATCATTATTGAGGCTAGTCAACGACGAACCCGAGATGCGGGACATCCTCACGCGAGTGGTTGCCACTGGCGATCATTACGCCAATGAAATGCGTCTCTCACCAACAGAGTTTCATAGCGATGAAAGAATTGTCGATTGCAGGGTCTCGCCGATTTTAACGGACGACGCCCGCCTTCTGGTTGAAATCACAGACGTAACCCGACGATCACAAATAAGCCGGGAAAATGCGCTGCTTATTCAGCATGGTGCCGGACGACAAATGATTCGGCAGCTCGCCCACGAGATCAAGAACCCGCTGGGCGGAATCCGCGGCGCAGCACAATTGCTTGAACGCCAACTCGAGGAGGCGGAGCTCCGCGAATACACCGATGTCGTTATTAGTGAAACTGACAGGCTTGCCGCGCTGGTGGACACCTTGCTCGGACCCGGTGGTCCATCCAATAAACAGCCCGTAAACGTGCACGAATTGATCGAATACGTTATTCGCATCATCGATGCAGAAGATCAGCGGAGCCTGTCGATCCGACGGGAATATGACCCGGGCCTGCCAAGCATCGACCTCGACCGGGATCAATTGGTGCAGGCGATCCTGAATCTTGTGCGAAATGCATTCGCGGCGCTTGATGGCCAGGGAACGCTAACTCTGCGCACTCGTACGGTGAACAATTTCACGATCGGTGAAACTCGATATCGAGTGATTGCCTCGATAGAAATAGAAGATGATGGCCCCGGCATTCCAAAAGACATGCAAGACTCAATTTTTTATCCGTTAGTAACCAGTCGCCCAGAAGGTACCGGGCTGGGCCTGCCGACAGCACAGGAGTTGCTGAGTCGTCATAACGGACTGATCGAATTCGAAAGTCGACCGGGCCGGACGGTGTTTTTCGTTCGTATTCCACTGGACCAATCGGAGAAGGCCAATGGATAGCGGTACGTTGAACGTTTGGGTAGTAGACGACGATCAGTCTGTCCGCTGGGTGCTCGAGAAGGCGCTGGGGCAGGCTGGCATGGAAGCGCGGAGTTTTGACCGAACAGAGCATTTGTTGGCCGCACTGAAGAATGACGCACCCGACGTCCTGATCACGGATGTTCGTATGCCCGGCATGAGCGGGCTTGCACTTCTGGAGCGACTCAGGACGAGCAACCCTGATTTACCGATTATCGTTATTACTGCGTATTCCGATCTCGAAAATGCTGTTGCCGCCTATAAAGGTGGAGCATTTGAGTATCTGCCGAAGCCATTCGACATAGACGAAGCGGTCGAATTGGTTCATAAGGCCGCGTGCTCAACAGCGGCCAAGCTAAGCGACACTGCAGAAGCCCCCGCTGCAATGGCATCCATGATTGGTCAGGCGCCTGCAATGCAGGAGGTCTTCCGATCAATCGGTCGTCTCGCGGGATCAAGCATGACAGTGCTCATAACCGGCGAATCCGGAACTGGGAAGGAGTTGGTTGCCCGCGCCCTTCATGACCACAGTCCGCGAGCAGAAAAGACCTTTGTTGCCTTGAATACCTCAGCAATTGCGTCAGAGTTGCTGGAGTCCGAATTATTTGGTCATGAAAAAGGTTCTTTTACCGGGGCTGACTCACGACGGATTGGGCGCTTTGAACAAGCGGATCGTGGAACGCTCTTTCTTGATGAAATCGGCGATATGTCACCGGCACTGCAGACTCGCTTGCTGAGGGTTTTGGCAGAAAGCGAGTTTTACCGCGTTGGGGGGCAGACACCAATCAAGGTCGATGTACGCGTGATCGCCGCAACGAATCAGGATCTCGCGTGGGCTGTAAAAGAGTCTCGTTTTCGCGAGGATCTTTTCCATCGCTTGAACGTTATCCGAATCACCACCCCGCCACTTCGGCAGCGTCGCGAAGACATTCCACTTTTGCTCAAACACTATCTGGCTGAGGCTGCCAAAGAAATTGGCACGCCGGCTAAAGCAATCGATGCGGAGGCGTTGGAGGTCCTTCAGGATTTCGGATGGCCAGGCAATGTTCGCCAGCTTGTTAACGCTTCGCGCCGACTAACAGTTACCGCACCGGGCAATATAATCTCTGTACAAGACATACCCGATGATCTTGGTGGGAGTGAAACGCCGCAGCGTGCTGCAAAAGAGTGGACACGAATGCTTGCCGCGTGGGCGGAGCGACAAATAAGCAGCAGTGATGCCCCGCTTCTTGATCAGGCGATACCAGAGTTCGAGAAGACCCTGATCGAGACGGCTATGGCGCGGACCAATGGACATCGTCAGGAAGCAGCAAAACTCTTGGGTTGGGGGCGTAATACCCTGGCGCGTAAGATGAAATCTTTACATCTGGACTGACTGATCTAAGTCAGCGTGACTAAGTACGACTATGCGATATCGTCACCGCTCCAGAGGCCCAAGATCGGCGTCATTAATTCTATGGATATGGCCATGCAATCTGTGGCTACAGGTTTGGAATCGAATGTTGATAGGTGCATTGTTCCGAACAGTGATCGAAATAGCGAAATAAGTGCCAAATAAAGGATATGTAGTGAATAAAGTAATATTTTATTTAGTTATGCCATGGCTTGTTTCTGGTTGTGCGGTTGAGGCGGGCTCTAGTTTCGATTGGCCTGGCATGCCAGGAAAAAAAGCTGATTCGTTTCACGTTAGCTCTCCTGTTTTACGGCCAGGTATTGTTGATGAACGTCTGAATAGAATTGATGCGGCAATCATTGCTGAGGTTGAGGCTGGCAAGATTCCTGGAGCGGTCGCTTTGGTTTCAAGAAAAGGCCAGAGGATTTATCACAAAAGCTTCGGTTTTTCCGACATAGAAGCAGAGAAGCTAATGCGAAATGACGCAATTTTTCGCATTGCATCTATGACGAAGGCGATTACCACTGTCGGCGTGATGCAATTATATGAGAAAGGATTTTTTCAATTAAATGATCCAATTTCAAATTACTTACCAGCCTTTAAGAATCCTCAGGTTTTGGTTACGGTCGATGAAAATGATGCTGTGATGAAAACTCGGGCCGCGAGCCGCGAGATAAGAATCATTGACTTGCTTACACATTCTTCAGGTCTTGGATATCCTTTTATACCCTCGCCCATACAAAAAACCTATATTGCCAATGGCATTATCGACGGGCTTACTGATCAGGATGAACGCCTGGCATTACAGATGGCTAAACTTGCTGAATTGCCGCTGCTGTTTGACCCTGGCAGTCGGTATAATTATGGACTTAGTACCGATGTTTTGGGCTATCTGATAGAGGTAGTGTCTGGCCGACCTTTGAACGATTATTTTCTTAATGAAATTTTTCTACCACTAGAAATGCATGACACTTCCTTCTATTTATCAGAAGATAAATATGATCGATTGGTAACTTTGTATGCGAATGATGGTGGCGAGTTAATTTCCTATACTAATGATTCCGATACTGATGATTCCATCACGGACCAAGCTAATACTAATTATCCGATTTCAGGTGCGATGACATACTTTTCTGGCGGCGCTGGTTTGTCATCAACAGCATCCGATTATTCCCATTTTATTGAAATGCTTTTAAATAACGGTGAGCTTCATGGCAAGCGATTGTTAGGGAGAAAGTCTGTCGAGCTTATGCGCGCTCCAAGGATGGATATGAATGGTGATGGCGTCGTGGATTTTGGTCTAGGATTCAAGGTCATTGGCGATATTGGCATGGTAGGTGAGCTCGGCACTCCAGGTACTTACAGCTGGGGAGGCGCATTTAATACATCATTTTGGATTGATCCAAAAGAACAAATACTCGGTGTCATTATGACTCAGGTTCGACCGAATGAGAGCGACATAACTGATCGGTTTAAGACGTTGGTTTATCAAGCGCTCGAATAGCAACTATAGGCAAGATCGAGCGCCTCATTGAATTGCTTTGCATCAACGAGAATATAAACTATGATGCCGGCCAGATACGTCTGGGTATTCTCGTTTTTTCATGAGGAGGGCCTGCTGGTCAATCGACTCGAAGACGGCGGCATTTTCTATTGGTAGCGGGAGTAACACGACATACGATGGATACCACACTTGGCATAGATCTTGGTACACAAAGCCTGAAAGTTGTTTTTTATGACTATAAGGCTCGCAAAGTTGTCGCCTCGGCATCCGCGCCGCTAGAAGTAATTCGCGATGAATCTGGTAGGGCTGAACAGGAAGCGAGTTGGTGGTTGGCGGCGTTACAGCAGTCATTGCAGCAGGTTAGTGAAGATATTCGCATGTCAGTGCGCGCAGTTGCAGTTTCTGGGCAACAGCATGGCTTTGTGCCGATAGATGATAATGGTGAGGTACTGCATGCGGTAAAACTGTGGTGTGATACCGAGACTCAACAGGAAGCTGATGAGATCATGGAGGTTTGTGGTGGGCGCGAGCGCTGCATCGAGCTTGTCGGAAATCCAATACTGACCGGTTACACTGCTCCGAAGATTCGCTGGCTACGCAAGCATCATCCACGTAAGTACCGAAGCATGGCAAAAGTGCTGCTGCCGCACGATTACATTAATTTTATTATGACGGATCGTGTGATTATGGAATACGGCGATGCATCAGGCACGGCGTTACTCGATGTGCGGAATCGCCGCTGGAGTAGTGAGTTGCTGCGAGCCGTTGACCCAACACGGGACCTGGCGAATTGCATGCCAGAGCTGGTTGAGCCTGGGGAAGTGATTGGGCATACCACGTCTTCATTTTCACAGGAGTTTGGTTTACCAGCTGGTGTTCCAGTAGCACCGGGTGGCGGCGATAATATGATGGCAGCGATTGGTACTGGTAATGTCGTGCCAGGTAAGCTGACGATGAGTCTTGGAACTTCAGGAACGTTGTTTGCTTATTCAGATAAACCAATTATTGATCCGCAAGGGAATATCGCCGCGTTTTGCAGTTCGACTGGTGGATGGTTGCCCCTTCTTTGCACAATGAATTGCACGCTTGCCACCGAATTAATGAAGCAGCCACTAGCAATCGTTAATGCTGGCTTTGATGCAGCGATTGATGCCGTACCAGCCGCTTCTGAGGGCTTGATTGTTCTACCATTCTTCACCGGCGAACGTACACCAAACTTGCCGCGCGCTACTGCGAGCGTGCTGGGACTAAATTCGGAAAACTGCGAGAAAGGACACCTGTTGCGGGCGACTGTTGAGGGTGTAACCTATGGGTTGCGCTTCGGACTTGATGAACTACGCCGGTTGGGCATTGAGTCATCGGAAATTGTGTTGACTGGAGGCGGCGCCAACAGTCGAGTCTGGCGCCAGATTGTGGCTGATATTTGTCGTCTGCCGGTCGTACTGCTCGCGCAGGACGAAGGCGCTTCGTTTGGTGCTGCACTGCACGCACTTTGGATATTGGAGCGTCAGCATAATTCTGAACGTAACATCGGCGACATTACTAGTGAGCACATTAAACAGCGGTCGGATTTAGCTTGTATGCCCGATGAAGCAACATCCGATCGCTATGCTGAAGGCTATGCAACCTACCGGGACGCGGTAGCGAGCGTGGCATCATTATTCGAAATAGACGGAGCAAGATCATGAGTGTGCGACCCTGGATTGGCAATCGCGAGTATTTTCCTGGCATTCCACGTATAGAGTATGAGGGCCCGGAGTCTGATAACCCCCTAGCATTCAAAGCTTACGATGCGGATCGCGTGGTCGGCAACAAGACCATGTCCGAGCATCTGCGTTTTTCTGTCTGCTACTGGCACACGTTTTGCGCTGACGGTGCCGATCCCTTTGGTCCTGGCACGCGCTCCCATCCCTGGAATGAGAGTACCGACCGACTCGAGGCGGCAGAAGAAAGGCTTGACGCTGCGTTCGAGTTTTTTAGCAAAATGACGGTGCCTTACTTTTGCTTTCATGATCGTGACTTGGCTCCCGAAGGCGCGAGTGTTGCCGAAAGTGAGAAAAACCTGCAGCACCTAGTCGGGCGTGTCAAACCACGGCAGAAGGAAACTGGGATCAAGTTGCTGTGGGGCACTTCGAACTTGTTCTCGCACCCGCGTTACATGAACGGTGGATCGACCAACCCGAACTTCGATGTCGTCGCGCAGGCGGGCGCCCAGGTTAAGGCTGCGTTGGATGCGACGGTCGAACTCGGCGGAGAAAACTTTGTATTTTGGGGTGGTCGCGAGGGGTATTCCGCACTGTTTAATACCGATACTGGCCGCGAGTTGGAACACATGGCGAGGTTCCTTGGTATGGCCCGCGACTATGGCCGCTCGATCGGCTTTAACGGCGCGTTCTTAATTGAGCCCAAGCCGATGGAGCCCATGTATCACCAGTATGACGTCGACTCCCAGACCGTCATTGGTTTTCTCCGACAACATGGACTTGCCGACGATTTTAAGGTCAATGTGGAAGCCAATCACGCTACGCTGGCGGGTCACTCATTCGCTCACGAGCTCAGAATGTGTACGGATGCCGGCATGCTTGGCTCGGTCGATGCCAATCGCGGCAATCCTCAGAATGGTTGGGATACGGACCAGTTCCCGGCTGACCTTTACGATACGGTGCAGGCGATGCTTATCGTACTCGAAGACGGTGGCTTCAAGACCGGTGGACTGAATTTTGATGCGAAACTCCGGCGTGAATCGACCGATTTGGAAGACATGTTTATCGCGCATATCGGCGGCATGGATTCATATGCACGCGGCTTGCTCATTGCCCACGAAATCCTCGAGAATTCCTCGCTGGTTGATTCTCGCCGCGAGCGCTATGCCAGTTTCGATAGCGGGCAGGGCCAGGCATTTGCCAAGGGTCTGTTATCTCTCTCGGATCTTCGTGAATATGCCGCGAAACAGGGCGAGCCGCGCAAGCAAAGTGGCCGGCAGGAATGGGTTGAGAATGTCATGAATGACTTCATATTTCGGGCGAAGCCCTGAGCGTCTCATGAGCGAGCATCGTAATTTGTACAGGCACCCCCGATGACGCAGCGGAGCCCGGACAGTCTGGCGGAGCGGGTATTGCGAAATGCCCGCGGCGACTGTGTCACGTTGCTGAATTACGGTGCTCGACTGACACGCATCGAATTGCAGCTACCGGACGGCACCCGCAACGTAATTTGCGGTTATAAAGATAATGCGGGTTACCTGACCGACCCTTACTTCATGGGCGCGACCGCCGGGCGTACCTGCAACCGTATTGCCGGTGCACACTTCAAACTCGGTGGCGTTAACTATCCGCTTGATGTCAACGATGGGGAGAACCATTTGCATGGCGGTGCGGATGGCTTTCACAGTAGGTACTGGTCAATCGATGCAGCAGTCCCTGACGATACAGTACGGTTTCTGCTGCGGTCAGCGGATGGTGATCAGGGCTACCCCGGAACGCTCGAGGCGAGCGTCACTTATCGCTGGACGGATGAGCGCGAGCTCGTGATCCAGATGGAAGCTGAAACTGACCGGCCGACACATGTAAATATGACCAACCATGCCTATTTCAATCTCGCGGCTGGCGATGCCGACGTGCTTGGACACCGCTTGCATATTGCCAGCCGGCAAATCTTGCAGGTCAATGAAGAGCTTCTACCGACTGGTGATTTCCTCGATATTACTGGCTCTGGACTGGATTTGCGCCAGCCAGTGGCGCTGTGTGATGTCATTGAGTCGCGGCACCCGCTTGTCGTGCGCACCGGCGGTGTGGATTTCAATTATATTCTGGACGAATCTGACGGCTGTGCAGAGCTTGAGAGCCCGAATGGCGACCTTTGCTTGCGGATGACAACAACGTGCCCCGGGCTTCAGATATACGGTGGGCAGAAACTTGGACCGCCGTTCGCACCGTACCGCGGCCTGTGCCTCGAGCCCCAGCATTTTCCTGATACACCCAATCAACCCACCTTTCCCAGTACGCTGCTTGAGTCGGGCGAGCGCTATTCGCAGACGACGCGCTATCACTTTATAGCGGCTGGCTGAGCGTCACCGATACACTTATTAAGCAGTTACTGGCGGTCCAATGACGCCGAATTTTGAGGCGGTTACACCGGGGTTGAGAGCTAAGCCATGTTGCGGCCCGAGAGTAGCCAAAAAACTGCAGCACCATGATAATCTGTAGGTCGAGACTCCGGCCGTCTGGGTCGATCAAGTCAACGCCAATCGGATTACGCTGATGTCAAAGGGAAATGAATTCTGGAGTCGCGATTTCGCGAGTCGCTATGGCCATACCAATCTTGTCGCCGACCAAGATAAGTACCTGTTTGCGAGCGACGCGCCCAAGTATCGGTTTAATGTAATCGGTGCCGGCACAATGGGCCAGGAGCACATCCGTGTCACCAATTTTGAGGGTCGCGCAACAATAAATGGTGTGTACGATCCCGAGCCGTTAAGTGTTGAGAATGCCAAAGACGCACACGCTATTCATAACGATGAGCCGCTTAAGTTATATGCGTCTATCGAGGAAGCTTGTTCTGACCCGAATGTCGATGGCCTGATAATCTGCACGCCGAATTATACGCACATTGACATAGTTCGAAGTGCGGCGAAATCTGGCAAGCACATTCTGGTCGAGAAGCCGGTTGCAACCACCATTGCGGATGCTTACGAGATCGCGCAGATTGCAAGTATCTATGACGGGATCTTTCAGGTTGGGTTGCAGTATCGCTACAAGGCGATCTACACCGAGGCCATTCACGAGGCGCTGGAGCGCAAGACGCTTGGCGACATCAAAGTCGTCAGCATGATGGAGCACCGCATGGCGTTCCTCGACAAAATAGGTCAATGGAACAAGTTCTCACGATATTCGGGCGGCACGCTCGTCGAAAAATGCTGCCACTATTTTGATTTGATCAATCTCTTTGCAGGATCAAGACCCAAGCGTGTATTTGCGACCGGCAGCATGGCGGTTAACTTCAAAGAATTTGAGCACGAGAGAGGCAAGTCGGACATCCTCGACAATGCAATGGTTGTCATCGAGTATGAAAACGGCGTGCGCGGTAGCTTCGGGCTCGCAATGTTCGCGCCGATGTTTTACGAGGAAATCGTCCTCTGTGGCGATATTGGCCGGCTACGTGCATCGGAGAATCAGGACTTTCTGCCGGGGAACGCGCTGAAGTCACAGCTCGAAATCTTTGGCGGCGAGACTTATCCGTCTCGCATGATGACACCGAGTTACCCCGTGGCCATCGAAGAGTCCGGCCACAACGGTGCAACGTTCTTCGAGCATGTGCATTTCGTCGACAGCATCGACAACGGCAGAAGCGACGGGCCAACGGCGATGGACGCGTTCTGGTCAGTGGTAGTCGGTGTTGCAGCAGAAACCTCAGTAGCCAGCGGCGAGCCGGTCGAGATACGGGACTTGCTCGAACAGAACGGCCTAGATCAACTCTGACTGGCCTCTTTGAGATTAGGTTTTTTAATTAGTCGCTTACCGCACTCTCATACGCGGCATCGATTTGTAATTCACAAACAGCGATCGCGGTGTCGAGCTTCATTAGCCACTCATTACCGTACTGCTCCACATACCAATCGCGCATGCCACTGGCCGCTTCACGAAACTGCAGATTTTCCTCGGCCGTGGGCACGTACAGCGTTCCACCGGACTCCTCGAACTCACGGTAAGCATCGATTTCACGACGCCTGATGATGCCGCGCGTAACAGTCTTTAATTCCTGAAAACCGTCATAAACGATGCGCCGTATGTCGGATGGGAGTTCCTGCCAACTTACTTCTGAGAACCACCACATGCCGCCCATATAACTGTGGCCATCTAGCGTTACAAACTTGATTTGCTCGTGCAGCTTCATGCCGACAATGTCCTGGATGCCGTTCTTAGTACCCTCGACAACGCCTGTGGCAAGGGCTGTGTAGACCTCCGACCAAGCGACTGGTGTCGGGTTACCACCGAGTTGCCGCACCAGTTCCTGCTGAACGGGCGCAGAGATCGTGCGGAATTTCCGACCGCTGATATCCGCCGGCGACCGGATCTGCGCGTTGGTTGACGCGAAATTCCGCCAACCACCCGTATTCGATACGGTCATGAGTCGAATGGGCATGTTGGAATCGAGAATCGCCCTTCGCAAATCGGCGATAATCGGTCCGTCAAGCACGCATTCGGCCACGGCATCGTCGCGAAACGTATACGGCAGGTCGAGAACCTGGCCGGGGCCGAAGATACTGCCCAGGCTGCCGGTAGTTAACATGAACACCTGCAGCACACCGGTTTGCATTCCCTCGAGGCACTCACGCTCGTTGGAACAAAACTGGCCGGATGGATAAATCTCTACTTCCGCGCGGCCATTGCTGCGGCTCTCTACATATTGTTTGAATACCAACGCACCATCGTAATCTTCGTCTTCGGGCGAACCGAGAAACGAAAATCGAATCGTGTAGTCGGCGTTCGAATCGCTGCGTGAAACGACCGTGCCGCCAACTGACGCGACAAAAAGCGCGACGAATATTGAAAGCAATACCTGTCTTTTGCTCATCTGTTTAATCCTCTGCGAAGCCGAGTAGCCGCGGTAGCGTCATTGATAGTGCCGGGAAGTAGGTAATGAGAAATATTACGGTAACCTCAACAGCGAGGAACGGCAGCATCTGGCGCGCAATCGTTTCGACTCGCTCCTTTGAAACCGAAGCCGCCACGAACAACACTAGACCCATGGGCGGCGTGGCCAGACCGACGGTCACGTTGACGCACATCACGACCGCAAAATGAATCGGGTCGATGCCCATAGCCACAAACAGCGGCCCCAGTACCGGTCCGAGAATCAGGACGGCGGGACCGGCATCAAGAAACATGCCGACGATGAACAGGAACAGGTTGGCGAGAAAAAGTAAGACATAGACATTATCACTTGTTTGCATCATGCCGTTGGCGACCATCCCGGCCAGGCCCGATACCGTTATGAGCCAGGCGAACACAACAGACGCGCCGACGAGTAATAGGATAACGCCCGACTGCACTGCCGACTCGATGAAGATGGACGGCAATTCTTTGAAACGCAGTGTGCGAGTTAAGAATAATGTAATGAACAGGGCGTAAAAAGCAGCAACAGCCGCCGCTTCTGTTGGCGTAAATATGCCCGCAAGAATACCGCCTAACAAAATGATCGGTGTTAGCAGCGCCAGTGCCGTTTTACGAAATGACTGGCCGCGTTCTCGCCAGGTTGCCTTGCGTCTCGCGACCGGGTAGTTGCGCTTTTTCGAGATGAAACTGGTTACGATCATCAGGCCAACCGAAATCATCAGCCCTGGCACAAGTCCTGCCGCGAAAAGCCCGGCAACGGACACGTTCATGATGAACGCATAGAGAATCATGATTCCCGATGGTGGGATAATCGGGCCAATGACTGACGATGCGGCCGTAATCGCGGCCGCAAACGATCGTGAATAGCCACTCTTTTCCATCACTGGAATAAATATTTTTCCGAGAGCCGAGGCATCAGCAACGGCCGATCCCGAAAGCCCTGCAAAAAGGACGGACGACAAGATGTTGACCTGAGCCAGTCCACCCCGCACATGGCCTATCATCGACTGGCTGAAATCAACGATTGAGCGGGTGATTCCACCGGAATTCATGATCTGCCCGGCAAGTATGAAAAACGGCAGCGCCATGAGTGGGTAGGAGTCCATGCCACTGTATAGGCGCGACAACAGAGCTTTGAAGAAAACCTGGTCTCCTTCAAAAGCCAGACTAAGGCCGGGCCCGACCAGCAGCGCAAATACGACTGGCATTCCCGCGGCCATCAGGAAAATGAATATCCAGAAATACGACAAAGCCATGGCGGCTACTTACCTTCCATGATTTCGCCCGCGCCGGCAATTTCGAACTCTTCTTTCGGATGAAGCAATGCGAGCATATCGCGGATGAGAAGTTCAACGCCTACCAGAAGCATTGCGCCGAAGGCGAACGGAACCACGATGAAGAACCAGCCGACTTGCACTGGCAGGCTTGCGGCCTTAATCGAGAAGCCACGATCGATCATGCCGAAACTCTCTGACCAGAACACAACGATGATCCAGATGACGAGCAAATTCAGTGCGAGTTGCAACAGTCGCTGCAAGGTAAGTGGTAGTTCGTCTGTAAACATCTGGATACTGACGTTGGCGCCATTGCGATAAGCCCAGGGTGCGATGAGAAACGCCCCCCAGACCATCAGCGTCTTCGATACCTCTTCGGTCCAGATTAACGAGTCATTCAGTACGTAGCGAAACACGATTTGTATAAGGACAATAGCCGTCATCGCTATCAGTAACATGCCCGCGGAATTTCGGGCGGTTATGCCGGTCCATTCGTTGATAGCCGACAACATCCTGAGGGTTTTGCGCAACACTGTGTCTATCGCTGTGATCATGGCTCAAGCTATCTGTAAAACAGGAAGATGCAGACGATTCGCGACTTGCCGCAGCGAGTCCAAGTGATCGCCATAGGCGAGCGAAAAGTGATGCTCTAGCCCTTCGTCCATGATCGTGGCGCAAACCTCGGCGACCCCTTTATCGAAGCGAATAACGCCGGAGGTACCTGTGAACGCCATGGGTGCCCGCAGCACTTCGGCGCCCGCAATCATCAGCTTTTTCTCGTTCTTTGCTTGTGACAAACGCGCCAGGGTAACCCGTCCAGGTTTGAGCGGAAACTGGTGTAGGAGCGGCATTTTGCGATTCGTGTGAATGGTCGCCTCGGCTTGCACCTCAGGGTCACACATCGACAGTGGAGCCAGACCACAATGCCAAAGCACCGCAGTGTTATCAGACTCATCGACATCCACAAGATCGGCCATCCATACCGGCTCGTTGGCTAGCTCCTGAAGCATTAGAGTCGTGACTGACCCATAAACATCGGCCTCACATGCGCTTGGAATACCAGCCTGGTTCATCATTGCCATCGGTCCACATGCTGCGCAGCCATAATCAACAAATGTCTCGGGCCAGCAACGAACAGCGATACTATCGGCCTTGTTCTCGTCAACGATATCTTCCAGCGCACACAGCAAGCGAAACGATCGATCGAGCTGTTTCTGATCGACATCATCGAGCCCGGCCAACGATTTCGCAGCTTCAGCACGATGTGCATTCGCACGCACGGCCGGTGCCGACCGCGCTTTCTCGAAAGCGTCGTCGAGTTTTACTTGATTGACTGAGACGCCGGTCAACTCATGTAGTTCATTGGCGTCGAATTCGCAGGTATCAAACCCAGCTGGATGTTCACCGATAACACTCACACGTGCTCCGCCAAGCTTTTCCACTACCCGATCGGCAGTGGCGCTGGCTCTGTATTCACACTGTTCGACAGATACCTGCGAGCCGTTCGACGAAGCGGCGAGTCTCGTCAGCTCGTCCTTGGTGCCAGCTGCATCAGGTGACGAAAAAAGCCACCGATAGTTGATGCCCGCTTTGCCCAACGCATGCGCCGCGAGGTTGATACCGCAATAAGAATTGAGCCGCAGACGGCCACCAATTCTTGGCTCTGGGACACCCCAGATCGCTACAGGGACGTCGCTCTGTCTGGCCATTTCTATCGTCATAGAAGCATCGGTGAATGTAATTTGCACAATTAGTAGCAGATCGATATCGCCTTGGGCGTCGATTTCAGCCAGCGCTGCTTCGGCCTGCTCGGCATCGCAGGCAAGCGTGCGCGGTCCGACGGTCGCGATACTCGCCGCATCGAGCGCCGCGAACGCCTTGTTTTTTGTTTCTTCGGCGAATTCCATATCAAACGTTGTCCGCGCCAACGCGATCACGCCAAACTTAAGTGTCACGATTTTTTCTCCATCCCATGTTGTTGTAAGAAGTCTTCAACGTCTTCACGACTCGCACAACCGGCACGACCCCCACCATTCTGAACTTTCAAGGCAGCGGCGGCTGACGCAAATGTCACCGCATCGCTTGTTGGTTTTCCTTCCGCCAACGCCAGCGCGAAGGCGCCATGCCAGACATCGCCAGCCCCCAAGGTGTCACGAACCGCAATGTCGAATGCCGGCAAACGACTAAGCTCATCATCGTCGATAAACAGCAATCCTTGCGAGCCCAGCGTCACGCAGCACCATGTCCCGGTCTGCTGATGCACAGAACGAAGTGCGACCTCGGCATTTTCGATTCCGGAAAATTCGGCAAGCCCACGCGCCGAGAACGCCACGTGCGTCGCGGCCCTGACCAGCTCCCCGTCCGCTGGCACCGGCAAATCCGCGTCCAGAATAGCTGGTATGCCATTCCGCCTTGCCAGGTTCAGGCCAAGCAGCGCGCCTTCCGGCCAACGTGTATCTGTGAGTATCGCAGCTACATCTAGAGGGAGGTGCGCTTCTAGCCATTTTGGATCGGCATCCATTGAACTATCGAGATAATTAACAATCATGCGCTCACCAGCGCTATCAACAAATACGGCAGAGGTCGAAGAGTGCCGGCCACCCATGCGCCGCACCAGTGTGCAATCGACACCGTAGCTCTCTAATTCAACGATGATGAGATCCGCCAGCATGTCATCGCCTACTCGAGTCGCTAGTCGCGCCAAGCCGCCAAGCCTCGAAATCGCCACCGCAGCCGTGGCAGCAGGGCCGCCGCCCAGCGTTTCGAAATCGGATGCGCGATACTTGTCGGCATTAGCGGGCATCGCGTCAACCGAAAACACGAGGTCCTGTACAGCATGACCAATACAAAGCACACTCGCCACGTAAATTACCTCACTCGGTGCGACTTTGGCGCTGTCGGATCAACTGACATTGATCGCATAGACAACATGCCGCGTATCGCATATAAGATTTAATTATGATCCTAATCCTGATTGTTCCTAGTTTAATCGAGACACTAAAATTGCAGCAATCAACCACACAGATAATGCCTGATTACGAAGCACGACGCGGCTCGAATATCGTCAGAAAGCGATTAACAGCGGTCTGCTAATTTCGCCGATACTTCACAAAGAGATTACTACAATTGTCAATTCTAGAGCACAAATTGCCTGACATCGTTATTTCAGAATTCATGGACAAGGATATTGCACTTGAGGTGCTGGATAATTTTGATGTGCAATACAATCCAACTCTCGTCGATGATCGCATCGCATTACTCGAGACTCTTGCAGAGGCGCGTGCCATCATCGTACGTAACCGTACACAAGTTAATAACGAACTCCTTGAGCATGCGCCGAATCTCCAGGTTGTCGGCCGCTTGGGTGTAGGGCTCGATAATATTGACCTTGAGGCCTGCAAGTCACGCAATGTCGTCGTCTGCCCTGCAACAGGGGCAAATGATGTCGCAGTCGCGGAGTACACAATCACCGCTGCACTCGTTCTTTTGCGTGGCGCCTGGAGCGCGATTGATCGCATGATAGCGGGTGAGTGGCCGCGTACTGATCTAATGGGCCGAGAGATATCCGGTAAACGATTGGGGCTTATTGGGTTCGGTTCAATTGCCAGGGAGGTCGCAGCTCGCGCCAGCGCACTCGGGCTGGACATTTACGCGTTTGATCCATATTTGGCGGCACACGATCCTGCCTGGTCAAACGTTCGCCGCGCGACATTGGCCGACCTCGCTGCAGATTGCGACGTCATCAGTGTCCACGTGCCATTAACAGACGAAACGCGTCATCTGATCGGCGTCGAGTTCATCCGCAGCATGCGCGTGGGGTCCATACTCATCAACACCGCACGAGGTGGTATCGTCGATGAAAGCGCAGTAATCGAAGCATTACGCGAGGACCGACTTGGAGGCGCGGCACTCGATGTTTTTGAGTCCGAACCACTGGGCAGTGAAAGTGGAGCTGCGTTTGGTGGAGTTCCTAATCTATTGCTCACGCCACACATTGCCGGGATTACCGCAGAAGCCAATCAGCGCGTTAGTCTCCTGACAGCACAAAACGTGCTCAAGCATTTGCGCTAAAGAATCGTCAAGGCTTCAGCATGGACAGTGCTAGGGCAAATGCACATAATTTTGCATGGCGTCGTCATTTACTGTGATGGTTTTCGAATGGAACGCCCGGCATCGATAGAGAGCATCACAGATTCAATAATGCAGCCTCAAATTCTTCAATAATGTCACTAATATCTTCACAGCCGACAGAGACACGAATCAAATTATCTCGCCATTTCTGTGGGTAAATTAAAGTACACACATCACCAAGACTTACTCCCTTGGCGAACAATTTGTGACTATTTGCGAACCGATTCATCTCATCGAGTCCGCCTTTTATTCTGAAGCTTAAAATACCGCCATATCCATTCGGTAAAGACGTTTTTGCCAACTCATGTTGTGAATGACTTGATAGGCCCGGATATTTTACCCACTCCACCTTAGGATGCATCGCAAGATATTCCGCCAGTGCCTGGCCATTTTCGGCATGCTGGCGCATTCGCAGCGATAACGTCCTAACACCACGCATGATAAGCCATGCCGCAAGCGGGCTAAGACACTGCCCAAACGCATCCATCTTTATGCGAGCACGATCAATTGTATCCCGCGTGCCCGAAAGTACGCCAGCAATCGTATCTCCATGGCCACTGATGTACTTAGTTGCAGAGTGCAGAACAATGTCTGCTCCTTGCTCGATAGGTCTACAGAGGTAAGGGCTCAAAAACGTATTGTCTACTATAAGCGTGAGTCCGTGTTCATCGGATATCTCTTTGTAAGCAGCGAGATCTGCAATGTAGATATTCGGATTTGTCACAGTCTCAATAAAAATAGCCGTCGTATTCGTTTTAATAGCAGCTCGCGCCTGATTAATGTCGCGAACATCAAACATCGACACTTCGATCCCCATCGCCGGGCAATCCTGTTCGAAAAACTGCTTACTTATGACAAAAAGATCATCAGTCACAATGACATGATCGCCAGACTTTGCCGAAATCATGATCGAGATAGCCACGGCAGACATTCCCGATGAAGTGACTAGGGCACCTTCTGCGGACTCGAGCGAAGCCAGTTTTTTTTCTAATGCGGCATTTGTTGGATTGGAGGTACGAGAATAAAAAAAGTTATCTAGAGGATTCATTCGATCTGGATCAACTGCAATCTCAATAGCCGCTGCGAAATCCTCCGCTCGTTCGAAAGCAAAAGTAGCTGTTTGATAAATCGGCGTATTGTGTGCGCCTGTCGTCTTGTCCCCGCCTTCGCCCTCGTGGATCGCCCTTGTCGAAAAACTTCGTGTCATATCAATTCCTTAATTACAGATTACTGACTAGGTAGTTAACCAGCACAATGAGTATCACGCCTGGCAGAACCCACTTCAACCACGCAAAATATGTATCGTGCCAAGGTCTATCCGCCGATCCGAAAATCTGCGCCTTGGTGACGAGTCGACCAAGCCCCCATGCCACCGTAGTCATAGCGATTGCACTACCGAGCATTTGCATTCCAGAACCAAAAATTAAGTCCAGCACGCCAATGAATTCCGGCTCCAAAGAGCTTGGCAGCATTATTGCTGCTTCGATTAGTAGGATGATTAGGATGACAATACCGCGACTGGATCGCAGTTTCATCTCCTCACTGATACTGCCAACAATTGCTTCGAGAGCACCAATCGCCGAAAGAAATGCGATCAGGCAAAGCGCAAGCAGGAAGAAGCTGCCCAGGACTCTGCCGCCCGCCATCACACTAAATAATTTTGGCAGGGTTGAAAAAACCAGTGTTGGTCCTTGTGACAGATCGAGATTGAATACGAGTATTGTCGGAACAATAAATAGCGATGCTAAAATCGCTGCACCGACATCTCCTAGGGCGGTAAATGATGCCGTTTTCAGCATATTTTGGTCGGCCGGCATATAGGAACCATAAATAACCATTATCGTTCCAGCGAGACCGACAGAGAAAAACGATTGACCTAGTGCGGCGAATATATGCTCTGCGGTCAACACAGAAAAATCTGGCTTTAGAAAATCGGCTACCTTAGCCAGTGCGCCGGGCAGAAACAAAGCGTTTACAGCTAGGTATAAAATGACGAGTGCAAAAAAGGGAACGAAAAGGCGGCTCACCGATTCGATGCCCTTATTGACACCTAAATGTAGGACCAGCATTGCAAACCCCAATACGACCAGTGCAAAAACGTACTGCAGCCAGCCATTTGACATCTGCCCGTCGAATTCCGCAATCGTTGATTCAGAAAAGCCATTAAATATCGAGAACAATGCCGTAAATGTAATGTTCCCAATGACAACGAGGTAGTAAGACGTCGACACTATCATCGTGAATACGATCAAACCGCCAATTCGACGCCCCCAAGTTGTGCCAAAAACGCTTGATAGTGCACCGATAGGCCCTTTACCCGTCGCTCGGCCAAGCGTCCATTCGGCCGTCAAGCCTGGAACAGCCAGAAATATTGTGAACAAAAGATAGACAATTAGGAAAGCTGATCCGCCGTATTCGCCCATCATGTAGGGAAATCGCCAGACGTTTCCAAGGCCCACAGCAACACCAATAAAAGTCAAAGTCGAAGTATATTTTGACGAAAACTTTTGCCTTTCCACTTAGAGCTACACCCTTTTTGGATTTATTTTTGTAAGCCGTAAAGAATCACGGGAGCGAGTCTAACCGCAAAAGCCCAATCTAAATAACTGCACTCCCGTCTGCGGGAAGACGCATTCCCGCCTCCTCCGGCAAGCCCTGCAGCTACTAACATGCAGGCAATCTCGCATGCCGCGGTCAAGCCCGTTGACAGCATTCAGCTAGAACTTCGCGCCCCTATTTATTTATATCTCGCGACGCATCTTCTGACGAAAATTCGATATCAACTCGTTGTAAATCACTGCCACCAGATCCGGGCCTTTAACTTTGCCGCCGGCCCAACGGGCGTCGTATTCGGCGGTGGGGTTGTCCGATTGAATGCGCCCTAGGCTCAGGCCGCCATTGATGCCGGCCTGCACCCGGTCACGAATGGTGTAAAGCATATCTAACTGCTCTCTGACATCGTCCTGGCTGCTGGGTACACCGTGTCCGGGCAAGAAAACCGTGTCCGGATTGGATATTTCCAGCAGCATTTCATAACTCGCCACGATACCCAGGAAACTGCCGCTAGCGTTGCCGTCCACAAAGGGGTAACCCGTGGTCCTAAAAACGTCTCCGGTATGTATAACGTTGGCGTTTTGGAAATGCACGAAGGAATCAGCATTGGTATGGCCGGGGCCGTTATGGAAGGCGTGGATATTCTCGCCATTCAGATGAAAGCGCACCGAGTCCGTATAGGTGAGTACCGGCAGTCCGGCGCGCTGGTCCGTGGTGAGAAGCCGGTCGAGATCGCCGCTGGTGAGCCCATTTTTCAATAAGACCCTGACATTCTCATGGGCCACTATCACAACTCCCGCTTTGCCCAGGTTCTGGTTTCCCCCAGTGTGATCACCATGATGGTGAGTGTTGAATAAAAATCGCACCGGCTGGTCGGTGACGACCTGGATGGCGGCAAGAATTTTTTCCGTCAGCGGGGCAAACTGGTCATCTATGAGGAAAACCCCGTCTTCACCCACTGACACGCCGATGTTGCCACCCGCGCCTTTTAGATAGTAAAGATTGTCGGCCAGACGGTGTGTGGTGATTTCAATCTGACTAAAATCCCGCTGTGCCAGACTGGCTGTTGAAAGAACAGCAAAACAGCAAAACATTAATACCTTGATACTTTTCATAATTCAGGCTCTCTTTAATTATTATCCGGTAATGGACGAATCATCGGATTACGAAACTGAACGCGACTATTTTTTGAACTTATAGATTCCATAGCAATTGTCCCCCGGCGGAGACTGGCCGGTCCTTCTGCATCATCTGGTTCAGTAAACTCATTAACTGTTTCGCCATTTACTTTTATTGTTACTTTCTTGCCATCAACCTTTATGTAATAACTAAACCATTCGTTATCTGTATGTGAGGTGGTCTTCACTTCGCTTACCCCAACCAAGCTACCGGTCTTGCTCTCACCACGCCGACTAGCATTAATTTGAGCCTCATAACCATAAACAGGACGTCCATCATTTTTATAACGGGTATGAAAATAGATTCCTGAAGCTGAACCGGGAGAGGTGTATACATCAACTTTGAATTCGAAATTTTTAAAATCACCGCCATCAATCGGCCCTACATAAAATAAGTTACTTTGTGGCCCCTCAACAAGAATAGTATTTAAATACACATCAGGGTCAGGAGCGTCATGCTTTGGCATACGCAACAAATGTTCAGCTTTACCAGCAACAAGTTTAAAAGAATCAGTACCCATATTTTCTTTTGAGGGCCAAATATCTTTTCCATCCCACCAACTAAATGAAGACCAATCAGTTGTCTGGGTAGCGCGCCAACCATGTAGGGTTCCTCCTTTAAGCAAGGAGATCCATCCCAATCCTCTCTCACCTGAATACCCTTTAGATGGAGAGCCATCATCACTAAGCTTGCCAGCTGCCCACAGCAATCCAGCTGCTACTAGATTTAGATTTACATCGGAACCCATAGTCACATTGTGGTGGCCCAAAGTGCTACTGAATACTCGAACCCCTTCATATTCATGAGTCCAAGCTATAGGAAAAAATTCAGCGGGTTCTGCGCCATAAGCACGCGCCAGTGGAGTAGCATTATCTTTTAACTCAACAGGCATATAGAGCTCCCCATTCGGAGTCCGCCAAGTATCAGGGAAATTGACCATAATGGGATTATTAGGCTCAAGTAACTCTATCGTAAAAGGAGTATTAACAACTTCATGCACATAAGACTCAGCTCCAGTAAAGTTGTACCAATTTGGAGCATTTGTTCGATGTAAGTGCATTGGGCAATGTGTCATTACTGCAGGTATTTGACTTTTAACATGAGCTTGAATAATTTTATCTACATACTCAGGATTACCTTCTGCCACATGAAGGTTACAACTGTTGTATAAAACTAAATCAAAATTTTGTGTCCATTCATCTGTTTGCAGGCTCTCAAATTTGAAATACATATCCTGTTTATTTGCACCCTCGTCATGATCGATGGTGAACTCAATATTACCGATGCGATCAGTCAAGCCCTCTGTGAGCTGTCTTAATTGGGTGTAGTAATCGTGATAAGGGCCACCGCCGGTAATCATCAAAACCCTCAATGGTTCTGCATTATGGCCATGTGCTCCATGATGAGCCGCTCCAGCATATTGAGATAGGCTGCTAGAAAAAATTAATATTGAAATAGAAAGAAATATTTTTTTAAATATTTTTGAATTCTTATTCATTTTCTGATCTCCTAATTTTTATCTCTTGCATTTAATCTTTATTAATTGTCACTCAGCTCTACCACCGGGCAATACTGCTTAATAAAGTCACTGTGACTGGGCAGCTTGGCAAGATCCTGATCTACAGAAGTGATCATCCCATCAAGCTGCCGCTTTAATTCCTTCGGCGGCAACATGCGACCTGCACCATGGTGATTTTTTGGGATTAAGCCTTGCCCAAGCATCACCTGAACCCAAGAGTGCGTGCGAAATAAATTCACTTCATCCTCCCACACATAGCCATTTTCCTTAAAAATCTCTAAGCGGTGAGCGAGGCTGTCCGGGATATCCATAGTACGATAATAATTCCAGAATTCACTGTCATCCCGTTGCGTTTGCTTGTAATGCAGGATGATAAAATCACGTACCGCCTCCCACTCAAGGCGAGTTTCACGATTAAAGCGCTCAGTTGACGACTCCATTTCACCTGAAAATGGAAAGAGATTCATCAAGCGTACGAGTGAGGTGTTAATCAGATGTATGCTGGTTGATTCGAGAGGCTCGATAAAACCACTCGCTAAGCCTATGGCAACACAGTTTTTATGCCACGGATTTATTCGGCGACCCGTTTTAAATTTCAAGAGACGAGGCTCAGTGGTTGTTTCTCCAGTGATATTGCCAAGTAAAGTTTTAAGAGCATCATCTTCAGAACAAAATTTGCTACTAAAAACAAGACCGTTGCCGGTGCGGGTTTGCAGAGGAATATGCCACTGCCAACCGATAGGATGTGCAATCGCACTTGTGTAAGGAACAGGCGGTCCAGTCTTTTTCGTCTGAACTGCCCAAGCGCGGTCAGAGGCTATCCAATGACTCCAGTCCTCGAATTCAACATCCAATGCATCGCCGAGCAACAAGCCTCTAAAGCCACTACAATCAATAAAAAAATCACCGGCAACCTGTCTGTCATGCTCTAACTCCAACGATGTAATATTACCCGTCACTGGATCAACAGTAATTTCATTAATTTTGCCTTCAACTCGCTGGACGCCAAGTAACTCACTTTTTTTGCGCAGCCATTTAGCATAGGCCGTTGCGTTCATGTGAAAAGCATACGCCAATGACTTATCACCAACTTTTGTAGCGAATTTACCTTCCTGGGCCGCCTTCAATTCGAGACAATAGTCCTCCAAGCTACCCCCAAAACCATTAGCCTTAGCTTCCAGCCAATACTGATGGAATCCAGCCAGCCAGGTACTCTCCCCAATATCACCGAACGAGTGAATATAACTTTCGCCCGGCTTACTCCAGTTGACGAAGTCAATGCCGAGCTTAAATGTCGCCTGGGTTTCACGCATAAACTCACGCTCATCAATTCCAAAAAACTGATGAAACCTACGCATGGTAGGAATGGTCGCCTCGCCCACACCAACGGTTCCAATCTGATCGGATTCCACTAGAATGATTTCGAGCATATTACTCAGCCGCTTGGCCAAGCAATGAGCTGTCGTCCAGCCAGCCGTTCCACCACCGGCGATGATGACGCGCATTTTCTTCTCCATCAATAATTCTCCAGAGAGCTGATGATTTAAATTGTGCTGCAATTGCACGCAGTCTGCGTGCCGGCGATTAACTTATATATACCAAAATTCCGAGATACTCTTTGGGAAAATGCACTGTTACGTTTTTGATGGAACCAAAAATATAATGGTCGACCAAACCCCACTGGGCCTTCTTCGAATTGTAGTGAGTATAGGAAGGATAAGCACCTTTTTCCCAACTGGTTACAACTGGTTACAACCGGTTAGGGGTGGACAAGGAGCTAAACTGCGTTCCAATATTGCTGCATTTGATGCAAGAGGGCGTTTATTCGTCTTATGCGTCCCTAGGCGGGTGCTTTCTCCGTCTTAACCAAGTTTATTCTGACATTATTCTCTCACGAATTTTTCATACTCTGCCCGCGTAGGCAGGGCGTTTCCTGTGCCGAGGCGAGTGACCATAAGAGCGGCGGCATCCACGGCCTCCCTAGCAGCATCCTCGAGTGACAACCCCCTCATTCGCCCCGCACAGAGCCATCCGGTGAAGGTGTCTCCCGCACCCGTTGTATCCACCGCCACTACCCGAGGTGCAGGAATTTCAATGGGGTCTGCATCGGATAGGATGACGCAGCCCTTTGAGCCCAAGGTTAGTAAGATAACTGACCCACTTTGCGCCTGCAGCATCTTGCCGCTACTGATGGCGGAGGTGATGGTGTTGGCCTTCATGTTTGCACACGTGTGTCCCAAAATTGTGCAAGCCTCAACCAAATTCAGGACGACGATGTCTGCCAGTGCCACCAGTGCAGCCGCATCTTGTGGAAGTGGAGCTGGATTCAAGATGCTGGTCGCGCCGCGTGCTCGTGCTTCGCTCAGAGCAGTCGCGGTCGTCTCGTGACGCATGTTTCCTTGCATTAGAAGCATATCGCCTTGGATTACTGATTCTAAAGTCGGCGCCAGACTCTGGACATCAAGCCACCTGGCGCAGTCAGCGGTGCTGACTATTGCATTTTCGCTGTCGTCACTGATCATGATGACCGACTCGTCCGTGGAAAATGGCGCAGTCAAAACATTAGCTATCATTCCTTCTACAGCACCAATCGCAGTGCGCAGGATTGCAGCTGGCGCATCATTGCCTACAGCTGTTGTAAAGCAGACTTTGGCTCCGGCACGAACGGCTGCAACGGCTTGATTGAACCCCTTCCCCCCAACGTCTTCTTTCCGTTCCGCTGCAAGAACGCTCTCGCCAGGCGCAGGAAAATTCTGCGTTAGGTAGAAAATATCGCGGGTCGTGTTGCCAATGACTCGTAGCGTCACCGCAAGTCCTTCACCACCCGCATGAAGCTTCGCGCGCGCACCGGATCAACGGGGTTCCACCAAACACCATCTTTCTTAAGAGAGCTTGCGACTATGACACCGCTTGCGATTGACATTATTCTTTCCACATTGCCTTCGTTAACGCCGCTCCCAACCACCACGGGCAGACTTGTTGCTCCAGCGATGGTGGTAAGCTCTTCTTGAGTTGCAGCATTGCCAGTGCGCTGGCCCGTCGCAATCGCCACATCTGCGTCAAAGAACTCGTTATCACGAGCCAGTTCTTCGATGCTGCGATCAGCGGTAATTGCATGCGCACCGTGTTTAACATGCACATCCGCAAAAACCCGAACTGCTTCGGCACCAATGGCTCTGCGATAGCGCAATGCCATGGCGGCTGGGCCTTCCACTATTCCCTCATTGGCGACGTAGGCGTTCGACCACTGGTTGACGCGTATGAATGAAGCGCCTGCTGCTTGCGCGATGGACAATGCCTGAAACGCCCCATTTGCTAAAACATTCACGCCGATTTGCAAGCCCGTTGCAATCCGCACACGTTCAGTCATAACGGCCATACAAGCAGCAGTTTCTGGTCCAATTGCATCGGGTTTAAGAAACGGTATGTCGCCGTGATTTTCTACGATCAATCCGTCCACACCGGCTTCTGCATATCGTTGCGCCTCAGTCAGCGCATAGTCATAAATCTCTGAAACTGGACCGCCGCTATATCTTGGAGCACCTGGTAGTGCCTTCGAGTGTATGACGCCAATGACGGTTTTGGGCTGCCCGAACAGCGACGTAATTGCATTGTCTCGTAATTGTCCAACTGACATCCTTGATTATCCTCTTATAAGAGTTTTGGTTTCTGGATCGTAGGTAAGAAACCGGCAGCAGGTTTCTGACAACCGATTCTTCCGGATCCATTAGTAATAGCAGTTAACGCCGTTGGCCGGTGTTTTAGAAAAAATGTCAGCGGGCTTGGTTGTTCTAGTCCGTCGACAAGCCATGAAACACTTTAACGGAAGAGGCCTGTGTTTCGCTGGGTGAAACAGCAGTCAACTTGAGATCACGCTTCATTCGCTTGCTCCTGAAGCCCACCACACATAACGTAGTTATGTAAGATGGCTGGAGCAATCTTCAAAACATTATCGTTGAAATCAAAGTTATCTGCATGAAGATTCGTATTTTTCTGTCCAGTGCCAATCCAAAAATAACAACTTGGGACATGCTCGGCAAAATACCCAAAGTCATCTGCAACCGTTGCGGGTGTCGCTGTTTCTCGATATGTTACACCAGGAATATCGGACAGGCTTTTGACCAGGCTCGAGGTGACGCCCTCATCATTAACGAGTGGAGCAAATCGTTCGATCCATCTCATTTCAACATCAACTCCATAGTGTTCGACAGTTTGCTTGCGGATTTCATCGACGATATCGCAAGCCATCAAAAACTGACGATTGGAGCTGTATCGAAAACTCGCCTCTAGACTGATTTTAGTTGGAATCAAATTTATGGCGCTGCCGCCTTTAACCCGTGTGAAAGAAAAGCTCACCGGTGCACTTTCCTGCTTCAGATCTCTTAATCTGGAATATGATTGGCGAAGAAAATCAGACATAGCTGAGAAAATGTCCGGGCAATTTTCCGGCATTGCCGCATGACCACCACCACATAGAAAATCCAGTTCGAGCGATTGGAAGGCGCTCATCTGGACGCCATGGCGTACTGAAATGACTCCTGATGGAAGGGTCGGCCAGTTGTGGAAACCTACCATCTGGTCGCATGGAAACCTTGTGAGTACATCGTCTTCCAGCATAGACTGCGCTCCACTTCCAGTCTCTTCAGCTGGTTGAAAATAGAGATGGACATCTCCCGGTCGTTGTTTCTCCCGAGCTAATAACTCTGCTGCAGCTAGTAAGATTGTTATATGTCCGTCATGGCCGCAAGCGTGCATTTTCCCCGCGTAACGACTTGAGTGCGCGACACTGTTCTTTTCGAGAATTGGAAGAGCATCCATGTCGGAACGCAGCCCTATCGTTGGACCTGTACCTCCGGCTAAAGTCGCTACAACCCCGGTGCCACCGATACCTCTTGAGACCGTCCAGCCGATATCTGTAAGAAAATCTGCTATACGAGTGGAGGTTTCCGTCTCTTCGTACGCAAGCTCCGGTCGCATATGAAACTCTCGACGAATTGAAGAAAAGCGCTCTAAGTTCTCAGCGAGAAAGGCACAGGAGGCGTCAACGTTGGTCATAGGTAATATTCTTTATTTTTGAATTTTAAGTGAAGTGGCCGTATTGGATATCATCATATGATCGATCTCTTTCTGACCGAAACCATGGCCCAATAGACGAGGTAGGAATTCCGAAAAAAGATGAGCGTAACCTTTGCCGCCATAAGCGGTAAGCATGGACTTTAGAAAAACATCCTGCGACAAAAGTAATTGATCTAAAAAGCCAGCTTCAGCCAAATTTGCGAGGCCTATCGCACTTTCATGGTCTGTCGGGCAAGTAACACTGCCCTGCTCATATATATAGTCCATGCCAATCATATCGTATTCGATGAAGGCCCCCCGTGCAGCCAAAGCTTGTTGATATGACTGATCATCATGGGAAGGATTCATGTGACAAAGGATGACACGTGCAGGATCCAGCTCACAAGACTCGACTACATCTAACACCTTATGTGCATGCCTATCCCAGGCTGGCAGATGCACCATCAGCGGGAGACCTATTCGGACAGCAGCCTTAGCTGAAGCCTTTAAAACCTTCATCTCAGAATCAGTAAATTCGGTGCTAACACCAATCTCACCAATTAAGCCGATCCGAGCACCAGTTTGATCGACACCAACCTCATATTCGACCTCAATCTCTGAGGCAATATCATCGACCGATAGAGTACTCAATTCAGCTGGATGTGAGCTGTGCAAATAATAACCCGAGCCCATTATGATATTAAGCCCGGTAGCTTTCGCCACTCGCATGAGAGCCTCGGGGTCACGTCCGACACCACGATTTGTCGGATCCACCAATGTCTTTCCGCCATGCACGGAGACCGGTGCGAGCTCCTGAATAGCCAACGCTTCATCATCATTACCGCAATTATCTAAACATCCAAACGGATCTTTGATGAGTTGCTGCTGCATAGAAGCATCAACTTTTTTATGCATAATTTCTGAATGATAGCCGGGCTCATGGCCGCGCCAAGCACAAGAACAATCATTGAAGACATGCTCATGCATTAACGTGGTTCCAAGCTCCGAAGTAGGGATGGGGCCTAGTACTGTCATAGCGGTCGATTCCGACATCATCTTACTCCTCAATGGGTTGTAGCAATGCGAGTAAAAACTCTGGTATTCAACCAGATTGCAATCAAGATGATCGCTCCGGTAACAATTTGCGTGAAGAATGGCGATACGTGCAACAGGATCAGACCGTTACCAATTACGACAATGGTCAGCGCTCCAAGCACTGTGCCAGCTACAGATCCACGACCGCCCATCAGGGAGGTGCCACCCAAAACCACAGCCGCGATGACTTCCAGTTCGAATGCAACACCGGCGTTTGAACTACCACTGGCCAGGCGTGCGGCAAAAATTAAACCGGCAAAAGCTGCGGCTACTCCGGCTAGAACATAAACCATGATAATCACGCGCTTTGTCGAAATACCCGCACGTCGCGCCGACTCTGTATCCGCACCAATCCCGATCACGTGACGCCCAAACGTCGTCTGCGAGAGCGTAACAAGACCAGCCACAACCACAACTATTGCTAGGATCGCCGGAATCGGCACACCCATGAACCAGCCACGACCAAGAGCTATGAAACCTAAACCTCGATCGATCGGGATCGAAAAGCCTTCGGTCATCAAAAGTGCGATGCCACGGAAAATTGACAGACCCGCGAGGGTGACAATAAAAGGTGGAATTTTCTCGTATGCGATAAACCAGCCCTGCATCAGTCCGATCAATGCACCCACGCTCAGTACAATTAGCACTGCTATCGGCCAAGGCGTTCCCTGCGCTATGACAATTGCTACCAGCGCATTCGCAAGTGCGAGCGTCGAACCAACTGACAAATCGATCCCACCAGTGGTGATCACGAACGTCATCGCCACCGCTACGATCATTAAAGGAGCCGATTGGCGCAGAAGATTTAGAAAATTGTTGCTAGTAAAAAAGGCGTCTGTCGACACTGAAAAACCGACAACGCAGACCATCAGAAAGACAGCGATGCTAGATACCTGTGCATTTTGGGCCAAAAATTCCGTCAGCTCGACGCTCTTATTTTTGCTTTGTGTTTGCATGCGCATGCCCTCCAACAATCAGCTGGACTAGATCTTCAAGATTAGTCTCGTGTATGTTGCGTTCGGCCACTTTCGTGCCCTCATACATAACGGCGATGCGATCACAAACGCGAAATAGGTCCTGCAATCGGTGCGTTATCAGAATAATGGAAACTCCCGTTTCCTTTAAACGGTTGATCAGGTCCAACACAGCGTTGACCTCCGCGACTGCAAGTGCCGATGTTGGCTCGTCCATTATCAGCACATCAGGATTAAATGCGGCGGCGCGGGCGATGGCGATGGCTTGACGCTGACCTCCTGATAGCATCGCAACCTTAGAATTTATATTTGGAATGCGGATTTGCAGTTTATCCAGCATCTCCTGTGCACTCTTTCGCATCTCGCCCTTATTCAGGAAGCCAAGAAATTCGGGCGATTTGCGCAGCTCCCGCCCCAGAAAAAGATTGCCCGGAATGTCAATCGTGTCGCAAAGACTTAAGTCTTGATAGACCATCTCGATCCGATGTTCGCGGGCATCATTCGGCGTTTCAAAGCGAACCTCGCGACCATCGATCTTCATCTCACCTTCATCCGGCACGTATGCTCCAGACAACATTTTGGTAAAAGTTGATTTACCGGCCGCGTTGTCGCCCACGAGGCCCAAACACTCGCCTGGATAAATATCCAGATCGACACCGCGCAAGGCCTCAACCGCACCAAAACGTTTTTTTATTCCTCGCACTGAAATACGCGGTTTTGATTGATTGAAGGTGGCTTGGGCCATCTCCTTACTCAACAAGTCTTGCGAGACCACTACTTAAAAACCTCACGATAAGGATCAACGTTATACTTTGTAACAATGGTGACTGGAATGGCAACATCATATTCAATCGCCTCACCTGCAATTGATCTAAGCACTGAATTTATCGCAGCATTACCCATACCTGTCGGATCCTGCTGAATTACGGCGGTAACGTATCCAGCATCAATTCCGGCAATCACTTCACCAGTCAAATCCCAACCGATCACTTCGATGTCGCCGGTACGTCCTTGACTTTCAACGGCAGCAATTGCGCCTACAAGAGCTGGCTCACCAGTTGCATAGATCACATCAATTCCAGGGTTCGCTGTTATCAAATTCTCGGCAGACCTTAGAGCATTGTCCTGCGAGTTGCGGCCATCAACTGCGCCGACAATCTTAATGCGTGAATCATCTGAAATCCCGTCTTCAAAGCCTTTCTGACGGACATTCTGAATAAACGAATTGAGCGCACCGACGATACCAAGCTCCACGCCCTCAAAACCACTATCACCAAGATGGTCAATGAGATGAGTCGCCAACAATTGCGCTGCAAGTGTATTATCAACACCTACTTGTGCCTTCTGTGGGCCCTCCGGCAAGACTGCATCAACGGCAACAACTGGGATACCTGCAGCGGCGGCATCTATGACACTTGGCATAACGCCGTTTACATCAATCGCCACTACCACTAGACCATCCACGCCTTCAGCAATGTAGGTTTCGATAGCATCTGCCTGTTTTCCTGGGTCATTGTTTGCATTAAAAATGAATAATTCGACCCCTGCAGCATCTGCTGCTGCCTTTGCACCTTTGTTCATTTGATTGAAAAAGAGAGCCTGTTGATTAATCTGAACAAGTCCAATTTTGAGGTCAGCCGCAAGTACTGAAGTGCCCGCGAATGCAATAGTGATTGCAAGCACTGTTGATTTTAACGTTCGACGAAAATTCATATTTTCTCTCCTGTTGAAATTGAATGCCCCAAAAGCAGCATCTTGCTGGCGGATAAAGTGTTACCGCACCAACCTAAATATTGTAATATCCTCAATGAGTGCTCGCTCCCCCTCCTTTTCAAACTCTGGAAGTGGCGGGAAATTGCAAATGCCCTTAAATTTCCCCACTGAAACTAACATGTAGCCTCTACTTTAGAGGTATGACATGAGAAAATTGTAGTAAATTTATCCGCTAGAGAAATGAATGCACGCATCCAAAGGGAAGATCTTACTTGTCGCTACCCTCGATTCCAAGGGAGATGAGGTCGCCTTTCTTAAGAAACAGCTTAATGCACGTGGCCGTTCAGTTTGTGTCATGGATGTTGGGACGGCCGGTTCTCCAAATTTCCCTGGGGATATAACGCGCGAATCCGTCGTAAGCAGAACCAACATGCCCATCGGTGTGGATGGACCAGCAGAAGCACTCAACGCGATGGCATCTGGTGCAACAGCCATTGTTAACGACTTGCTCAAAGCGGGAGAAATCTCTGCGATCGCCGGAGTTGGTGGTGGTAAGGGCGCTGGTGTCTTTCATCAAATCACATGCGATCTGCCCTATGGATTTCCAAAGGTGCTTGTTACGAGCGCTCGGCCAGCGCTGCTAGCGGAGATCGCCACCACGTCTGACACCATACTGTTGCCAACAATTGTGGACCTAATGGGAATAAACAGGTTCACACATGCCGTGCTGACCAATGCAGCAAACATGCTATACGGATTGGAATGGGAAGAGGAGGTAAGTCGACCTGGAAAAACGGTTGCTGTCACGTCCTTTGGTGTCACCACACCAGCAGTTCAATCGGTCATGTCTCGTCTCGAAGGTTCCGATGTGACCGTCATCGTCTTTCCAGCGAATGGTGCAGGTGGACGCACCATGGAGTCTCTTATCGCCAAGGGCGAGTTTGATGGTGTGATTGACCTAACAACAACAGAAATGGCTGATTTGCTATTGGATGGAACAGCCAGCGCAGGAGAGGATCGCTTGACGGCAGCAGGGGCTGTTGGTATTCCTCAGGCTATAGCACCGGGAGCAGTTGATATGGTTAATTTTGGTCCGCCGGAATCGATGCCGAACCATCTTTCAGGGCGAACCACATACCGACACACCCCGATGACAACGCTCGTGCGTACAAATCCTGACGAAACCGCAAAGATTGCGTACCAAACGGCGGTCAGGCTAAACCAATCTATAGGGCCGGTGGCAGTATTCTGGCCGGCGCAAGGCGTTTCGGATTACGATCGCCCGGGCAAACCTTTCCACGATCCGATGGCCAATGTGTCGTGGCGCGATACAATGAAGCAGACGCTCAGGGCAGACATCCCTGTCTTAGAGACCGACTTTCACATCAATGATCCCGAATTCGGAGTGCTCTGCGCCGACTGGATGATTACACAACTCAATGAGCCTATATGAAGACTTTTTCCCGACAGAACATATTGAAACATTTGGCGGCAGAAACCGAAGCCGGTCGTCCTATTCTCGGAGCGGGCACCAGCTGTGGCTTGGTTGCTAAATGTGCGGCACTCGGCGGCGCAGATTTGCTGATTGTTTACAGCACTGGTCGGTCACGGTTGATGGGGCTGCCGACGAGTCGTATCGGTGATTCCAACGCCATCACAATTGACATGGCAGCCGAGATTCGGAATGTGGTATCCGACACACCCCTAGTTGGTGGTATCGAAGCCTGGGATCCGACACGCATGGATCTGGATCAGCTGCTGGATGATTTTCAGGCGGCTGGATTTTCGGGCATCATCAATTATCCTACTATTTCGACTATGGGTGAGCGCTGGCGTAAGCGTAGGGACAAGGTAGGCCTTGGCTGGAGCCGCGAAGTTGAGCTGATCGAACGGGCCGCCGCACGTGGCATTTTTTCGATGGCGTATGTGGCAACAGTTCAGGACGCAATCGATGCGGCAGAAAAAGGTGCCGATTGTTTAGTACCTCACGTCGGCGCCACGAGCGGCGGGCTTGTGGGGCACGAGACCGAGACTAAAGTCGACGAGGAAATACGCAAGATTTCTGAGATGATAGACGCCGTTATGGCGGCCGGTCATGCACCGATCTTCCTCTGTCATGGCGGCAAGATAGCGTTGCCAGAGGACACGCGCCGAGTGTATGAGAACACCCAATGCGTGGGTTTCGTCGGTGCATCGTCCATCGAGCGCATTCCGATAGAACACGCCGTGAAGACAATAGCCGAAAACTTCAAATCTATTCCGTTCTCGAAGAGGTAACCCACAGTGAGCAGTGAAAAAACTACGGATTTTTTGATCATCGGTAGCGGCGCCGCTGGTGTCTGTGCAGCACTTTATGCGGCGTCAGCTGGACATTCGGTGATGCTGTGTGAAAGAGCTTCCAAGATAGGTGGCACGACTGCACTATCGAATGCAATGATTTGGGTGCCGTGTTCTGATCATGCCATTGCGGCCGGAATTGATGATTCGCTCGATCAGGTGCGGACGTATTTGCGTGGCGAATTGGGGAATTATTATGATGAGAAAAAAATTGATGCTTACCTCGAATATGGCCCACAAGCCGTGCAGGAGATCGAGAAGCGTTCGGAGGTAAAATTCGTGCTGGCCGGCGCTCCTGACTATCATTCAAATCGTGCTGGCGGTGTTGATAAAGGGCGGGCATTGAGCCCAGTACCGTTCAATGGGCGTCGGTTAGGGGTGGATTTTGATCTTATTGGAGACCCGATCCGTGTGGTGCTGGGTGGCATGATGATCACATCAAGTGAGATCAAGCATTTCCTGAATCCGCTAAAGTCTGTCACGGCTCTGTTGCATGTGCTGCGACGCGTCAGCCGCTATTTGATAGATCGTTTGAAGTTCTCGCGAGGCACTGAATTGAGCGGCGGCAATGCGTTTCTGGCCGCAGCCTTGATGAGTTTGCGCAAGTTGAATGTAGAACTGGCAACCGATTGCCCAATGAAGGAGCTGATCTTTGAAAGTGATCGAGCAACCGGTGCTGTCATTTCCTATAAAGGTTCCGACATTCGCGTCCAAGCCCGATATGGCGTGATCTTGGCCACCGGAGGATTTGCCGCCAATCCCGAATTGCGGGCCGAGATGGGAGCCAAACACCAGCATGATGTCACATTGTGTGCTGCCGAAAACCAAGGCGATGGCATCAAAGCTGCGCGCAAGGTCGGCGGGATGCTTGATCTGAAAGTGGCCAGTCCCGGTTTCTGGACCCCGGTGTCGCGCTTAAAAAACAAGGATGGATCGACCGCCATAGTGCCCTATGGATGGCTTGACCGAGGTCGTCCGGGCGTCATCGCAGTAGGCCCGAAAGGCAAAAGGTTTGTGAACGAGTCCAATTCGTATCATGACGTTTGCATCGGCCTTTTTGATAATGGTTATCCCGATGATGAGCGTTTCTTCTTTATTTGCGAAGAAGCTTTCGTGAAGAAGCGCGGCATGGGAGATATTCTACCTTGGCCATGGACTCCCAGCCTCGGCAGTTACTTCCGACGTGGCTATATCCAACGTGGCGAGACCCTTGAAGCGCTGGCAAAGGAAATCGATATTAATCCAGAAGCTCTTATGGCCACGGTGAGCCAACATAATCAAAACGTTCATTCGGGGCAGGATCCAGACTTTGGTCGCGGGGAGTCCGCTTTCAACCTAGCGTTAGGGGATACAAGCTTGGGTCTGAAGAACCCTAATCTGGGCGAGATTAAGAATGGTCCTTTTATCGCACTTCGAATCGTCCCAGGGACTTTGGGTACGGCGGCGGGACTGAAGACGGATGAAAAAGCGCGCGTGCTAAAAGAAGACGATAGCGCGATTCTAGGTCTTTATGCGTGCGGAAATGACGCAACTTCGATAATGGCAGGTATTTACCCCGGTGCTGGAATCACCATTGGGCCCGCAATCGTTTCCGCCTATTTGGCCGTCGAGGATGCCAAAGCTGCAGCAGAAGGCACTGAAATTACACAGGCCCATAAATAATGCGGCCATTAATTTTCATTGGCACCACGAATCTTGATATTAATTTTTACTCCACAGCTCTTCCGTCCGTTGGCCAAAGTTTAATTGGCACCATTGAGGAATTTGCCGGCGGGAAGGGGGCCAATCAGGCTGTGGCTGCAGCACGTCTTGGAGGCACGCCGTATTTTGCAACGATGTTGGGGGAAGATGACGCGGCAGATAGCCTGATGCGTGCCCTAGCAGGATTTGGCGTACAAACTAGTAAAATCCGTCGGAAGCCGGGAGGGACCTCAGGCAAGGCGCTGATTCTTGTTGCTACCGACGGCACAAACATGATGGGTATAGATGTGGGTGCAAATGAAGAATTTAATCCAGATGATGTGCTTGCAGCGCTGGAAGACGTGCCAGAAGATGCCGTTATGGTAGTCGAAATGGGACTGCCCGTTGACACCTGCCGGGCCGCTTTCGAGAACAAGAAAGACCGTACCCTGATTTTTAACCCTGCTCCAGTGCGCGCTCAACTAACTGCGGCAGACTGCAAACTTATCGACATCATTACTCCCAATGAAACCGAAGCTGAAGAACTGTCCGGACTCCATGTCTCATCGGTCGATCAAGCTTTCGATGCTGCCATGCACCTCCATGATAGCGGAATAGCCGCTGTCGCCATCACGCTCGGAGCCAATGGTGTTGTTTATGTAGACGCCAAGCGTCGCGTACATCAGAAGGCCTTTCCGGTAGACGCTGTAGACACAACCGCAGCCGGCGATGCTTTTAACGGCGCGCTTGCAGTATCGGTTGCACGTGGAATGGAGATAGAGGATTCGCTATGCTTTGCAGTCGCCACCGCAAGTCTTTGCGTAACGCGTAAAGGCGCGCAGGAATCCATGCCCACCGAACAGGAGGTCAAGCATTTTCTGGCCGAAAAAGGAGCTCTGAAAAATGCATATTTTTGATTTGTCTGGAAAGACGGTATTTGTTACTGGTGCGTCTGGAGGTATCGGATTGGCTCTCGTCAAGGGTTTCGTGGAGGCATCTGCGAACGTCGTTGCGACAGACTTGAATCCGGAACCCGTTGCAGCCGCTATGGCTGGTAATGACCGTGTCATGCCGATCGCTTTGGACGTATCCGATGCCAGCGGGATAGGCGAGGCGCTAGCTCAAGCCCGCGCTCACTTTGGCCCGGTAGACATCTTGATCAACAACGCCGGGGTCAAATCGGGCGAGCGATTGATTGATGGCGATCGTAAAAAGATTCAACACACGCTTTCAATAAACACCGAAGCCGTGTTGAATTTAACGCGCCTTGTCTATGAGGATTCATTGAAAAAAAGTGGCGGGCGGATTATCAATATTGGTTCGTCGGTTTCATCGCGGGGGGCCATTTTCAACTATCAAGCTGGTGGTGCGGATTACTGCTACTCAAAGGCAATCGTGCATGATCTGACGCAACTCCTCGCTTATGAGGCGGCGCCGCAGGGCATCACCGTTAACGCGATTGCGCCGGGTATCATTCACACCCCCATGCATGGCCGACCTGCTGAAGAAACCGAGGCTCGTCATAGTGGGCGTATTCCGCTTGGACGTATCGGCCAGCCGGAGGACATTGTTGGTGCTGCAGTGTTTTTAGCATCAGAGGCTGCTGCGTATATCACTGGCCAGGTCCTGCATGTGAATGGCGGCATGGTGATGAGCGATTGAGTGACCTGTTGACACACTGGCCTAAAATATCCGCTATTATCAGTGACTTGGATGGTGTCACCTATCGCGGCGATGAGCCGATCGAATCCGCCGTTAGAGTGTTTCAACGCTGGAATGATATCGGACTCCCGTACGCATTTGTCACGAACAATTCGACGAAATCGGCTGAAGAATTCAGCGTTAAGCTGAACGCAATGGGCATACCTGCCGATCCTGCGCGTATCATCACTACTAGCGCAGTCGCCGCTGACCGGCTTAGTGATTTACTGGAGCCCAGATCCCGCGTTATGGTCATTGGTGCGCAAGCATTGGTGCGCGCGGTGGTGGACCGCGATTTCGAGATCGCTGATGAAGATGTTGATGCGGTTATCGCAGGCCTGGACCGCAGCTTTACATACGAAAAATTGGCAAGAGCCCAAACAGCTCTGCTGGGAGGCGCGCATTTCATTGGAACCAATCCGGACACTATGCTGCCCAAGGGCGGCGGATTCGAGCCAGGTGCCGGCTCAATCCTGCAGGCCATTGAAACAGCTTCTGGCGTCACGCCCATCATCATCGGCAAGCCTAAACCTGATCTTGTCACCATGGCATTATCAATACTTGGGACAGATCGGCAATCAACGTTCATGCTTGGGGATCAGATCATGACTGACATCGCAGCCGGTCATGCAGCTGGACTTCCAACCATACGAGTTCGCACGGGTGTTATTGAAAAGGATCCACTCTCGATCTCACCGGATTTTGATATTGAAAGCCTTGAATGTATTCCTGTGGATGCCTTCAGTACGTCGAAGGCACTCTAGAATCAGAAGGATAAGCACCCCTTCCCATTTGGCCGCTGATCACATTCCACAGGAGATGAAGGGTTATGTGTCCTACCGCTGCCCCGATACCCTACCCCTTATAATACTCATCCTCAAAAATCCTCTCTGACACTGCTACTGCCTGCCCGCCGGATGTTGATGACATCCTGCAGAGAGCCTTAATACGCGCCCTCTGGGCCGATGAAAAGAGGTGGCGTTTTTCGGCCAATAATGATAAAAAGTGCCCAAAGAAAAACTTAAAATAGCGACCGGGGGGGATAGCTGTATACCTAAGGGTACAAACTCTTTCCGGCAACCAGACGGCAAGCGGGGGGGTCATTAGACCACGCTTGATGAAACCAAAGTACAAAGCCGGGATAACCGGGATAAGGTAATTAAATGAACAGCATTCAGCGCGTCACAGCATTGATATTCACCTGCTTATGCTTAACGGTCACGGCTCAGGCTGACCACCACAGCGAACTTGTTGTTCGTGAATTTCAAAAATGGGAATTAAGCCCTATCTATTGGTCTGAAGGCGCCTCGATGGGTGACTTCAATCAAGATGGTCATATGGATATTGTCAGTGGGCCAAACTTATACTTAGGGCCTAACTTCGATCGAAGAACTGGTTTTCGTCACGAATATTATCCAGCGGTGGCGCCAACCAGGCGCAGCCCAAATGACTTTTCGTATTACGCTAACGACAATTTCTTTTCATATGTCTACGACATCAGTGGCGACGGCTGGCCTGATATCATGACAGTGGGGCTACCTAATACTGAGGCCTACTGGTATGAAAACCCAGGAAAGCCTTTTGGCGGTAAGGGTCCTAAGAACCCAGTCCACTGGGAAAAGCACTTTGTTACAAATGCTGTTAAAAACGAAGCGCCTGATTTTAAAGACCTTACTGGCGATGGAGTACCTGAGCTGTTAATGGCCTATGACGAACATTATGGCTATGTATCACCAAACCCAGTATCTCCGAGGCTTCCTTGGATCTTTCATCCGATAGCAACCTTCGATGAAGTCATTCATCACTACACCCACGGCATGGGAATTGGGGATATTGACGGTGACGGACGCACCGACTATCTAACTGGAGAAGGCTGGGCGCGACAACCGGCCTCCCTGCAAGACGGTGAAGATTGGGAGTTTCATCCTTATGAATTCCTTAATCGTGCGAGCAACCCCGTATTCTGCTGTTTAACCGGGGGAGGCAATATGTATGCCTATGACGTGAATGGCGACGGTCTAAATGACGTTATCACTAGTCAAGACGCTCACGGTTGGGGCCTGAGCTGGTATGAGCAGGTCCGTCAATACGGTGACGATGGAGAGATGATCACCTTTAAAGAACACATCATTATGAGTAAGCAGGAAGAAAATACCGACAACCCTTATGGGGTTCAATTCTCCCAGCTGCACGCAGTAGAGCTTGTCGATATCGATGGCGATGGCCTGAAAGACATTTTGACCGGCAAGACCTATCGAGCTCATGACTTCGGCGACGAAGGATCTCGACAAGACCCAGTGATCTATTATTTCCGGCTCACGCGCCAGGATGACGGCCAGGTAGAATTCGTTCCTCATCTAATTGACGACCAGGCAGGCATTGGACGGCAATTGGTCAGCGGAGACCTTAATGGAGATGGGCTGCCCGATTTTGTGGTCGGCAATAAAAACGGGGCCTTTGCCTTTACCCAAAAGGTTCGAAGCGTCAGTCGGAAGGAATGGAAAAAGGCTCAGCCTGTCCGCAGCAAGAAGTATAAGAAGTAAGGGCGCGCTAGCGCCAGTCGGGATAGTTGTGTTTTCGCATCGTGATAACCCTTGTTTATAGCAAACGAGGGTTAACATGACGCGAAAATACAACAGATTCAAAAAATCTTTGAAAGAACTGGCGTTGTTTGTCCAATAGTGATAGCTTGAAAAAAAATGCACACACTATCCAACGCCTTTCGTGGTGATATGGAAGCAAGCATTTAATACAGCGACCGGGGGATAGCTGTGTGCCTAAGCGCACAAACTCCTTCCGGTTACCAGACAGCAAGCGGGGTCATTAAGGCCGCGCTTGGTGAAACTAAAGTTTAAAGCCGGGATGACCGGGATGATCGAGTTAACGAGGAAATTGAAAATGAGTAGAGACAAAACAATTATGCGAAAAACCAAACTGGCTACCGCAATATCAGCAGTTTTGTGTGTTGCTGCTAGCCCAGCGATTGCGCAGGATGCCGACATTGAAGAAGTTGTAGTCACAGGTATTCGCGGCAGTTTGCAGGCGGCTCTTGATGTTAAACGTGAGTCTTCAGGTGTCATGGACGCCATTTCCAACGAGGATATCGGTAAGTTCCCTGATACCAACTTGGCAGAATCACTTCAGCGTATTACTGGTGTATCCATTAACCGCGTCGAGGGTGAAGGTTCCGAAGCCACGATTCGCGGCTTCAGTGGTAACTTCAACGTAGTGACCTTGAACGGCCGCATGATGCCTGGTGCAGATGCTCGGGCTCGGTTCTTCGGCATCAACGCCAACACTAACTCTGCCGATTCGCGCTCGTTCGACTTCTCGAATCTAGCGTCTGAGGGTGTACAGGGCTTGCAGGTTTACAAATCAGGTAAAGCTGGCGTTCCTTCCGGTGGTATTGGCGGCACGATCAATATCCAAACCATCAGACCTCTTGATACAGGTAATGCGTTAACGTTTGGCGCCAAAGCTGTACAAGACGGCGGTGCTAGCGGCATGACCCCTGAGCTAAGTGGTCTGGGTAGCTGGGTGAATGATGCAGGTACCTTTGGCGTTTCAGCCTTCGGTTCTTATCAGGATCGCGAATACTCGAATCGTACGGCACTAGCGGGCAATATTGTTTGGCAGAACCCGTTCGATGCGACTGCTCCAGCATTTGCGGGCGCAACCATAGTCAATCCTCCACCGGCTGATCGACTGACTGGTTTCCCACGGTCTTCGACCCTTGTGTACAGCGAGAACAATCGCCAACGCACCAACGCCGCGTTGACTGCACAGTTTGCACCTAACGACCGCTTGACCATTACATTGGATGGCATGTTCGCGACAACAGAGCAAGCTTCAAAGGCTGTTTCGGATCTTCCTTACTTTGTACGTTCGTTCGATTTCATCGAATTTGATGATGATCCGGCTGTTAGCCTTCCGAACTTTATCGGCGAGCCACTCGTAGTTGGCGGCGGTAGCGACTTCACCAAATCAGGTAAAGAGCTTCCTTTCCGTAATAGCCTCTTCTCGATAAAAGATACGCTGACTAACTTCGGCGCGAACGTTGAGTATGTGATCAATGATTCGATGACATTCACCGCAGACATCTCCACTGGTGTAGCGAAAGCTGGCGGTAACTTCCCAATGGGCAGCATCACTGAAGGAAGTTCCATCGGTGGTCAGGCTGTTGGCGCTCAGTTCGTCGATTATCGCTCGGAAATACCTGTCACCGTTCAGACCATCGCAGACGGTTCACCAGCCACCAGCACAAATGTTAACGGTACAGTTGTTAACTTCGCTGGCGGTAACGCGAACGGCGTCTTCGAAAAGTCAGATCTCGGTTCTCAGTACGCGATTCGTGCCTTTAGTGATCAAAAAAGCACCGTCAACCAGGCTAATTTCTCGCTTGCAGTTGATAACGGCGGCCCAATCAGAGCTAACTTTGGCATGGGCTACGTTGATTACGAGATGAATCAATTCGGGAAAGGCTCATATGGCACGCTCGGCGGCTGGAACACTGGTTTCATTGGTGATATCTCAGCTCTAATGGGCAACGATGCTATCGAAGAAATCTGCATCACTTGCGAGTTTAGAGATGATGATGATCGCCTTCTGCCACTGGCAACAGTGATTGCTGATTACACCGCTGCCGGCGGAAACGTAGCAGCAGGTTCCAAACCACGCAGAACCGGTGACGTAGCGTTCTTTATCGATCCAATAGCGATGGCAAAAGCCTTTGACGGCTTTACCACCGGTGGCGGCTCGGTATTTGACGAATCCAATCGTGTCTACGGCAGCATAGACGACAACACCATCACCGAAGACACAATGTCTGTCTTTGCTGAGTTCATCGCCGACGGCGAAGTTGGTGATATGCCGGTACAGGTAGTAGTCGGATTGCGTCATGAGTCCACAAGTGTTAACTCCCTTTCAGTACAGGGTGTTCCACAATCTAAGCCTTGGGCATCGGACAACGACTTCGAAACCATTTTGGGTTCGTCTGTCTCGAATGTTGAGCAGGATTTCAAATACAACAACTTCCTGCCAAGCCTCGACGTGTCTATGGATGTTAACGACAACTTGAAAGCGCGAGTCTCTTTCAGCACAACCATCGCGCGACCACGTCTAACCAGTATGTTCCTTAAGACCAATGCTGGTAGTCCAGACACAGCTACATACCTGGGCGGCAAGGCTAGTGGTAGTCGGGGTAATGCACAACTGTTACCGCTGAAGTCCAACAACGTCGATCTATCGATGGAGTACTACTACGGCGACGGCAGTGCAGTTACGGTTGCTTACTTCAACAAGTCAATAGCGAACTTTATCGGTAACGAGCAAGTACAGGGCAACCTGTTTGGTCTGCGCGATGTTTCTACTGGCACAGCCGGCACACGATCTGGTGCTGCTGTTACAGCTTTGGCAGCGGCCGGTGCCACTGCATCTGAGACGAACCTGTTCACTATGACGGCGATCATTGCTAATCCTGTTGACTTCCCTAATGGGGCGGCGTCATATGATGGTTCTGCCGCGCAGTCATCTGCGATTGCAACGAAGTACGACATCGCTCCGAATGCTACTGATCCATTGATGGACTTTATCATTCAGCAGCCAACGAACGCGGCGACTGCCGGTATCGAAGGTTGGGAGTTGAACTGGGTGCACTTCTTCACTGGTGCGTTCAGCGGCTTCGGAATGCAGGCTAATGCGACATTTGTAAGCGGTGACATCGGCTACGACGTTTACGCTGACCCAAGTGCTGCTGATCAGTTTGCTCAGACCGGCTTGTCAGATTCGTCGAATCTCATTCTCTTCTACGAGAACGATAAGTTTAGTGCACGAGTACTCTACAACCAGCGCGGTGAGTTCCTGTCGAACACCAATATCGGTGATCGGATTCCGCGGTTTGTTGATGCCTACTCGCAGCTTGACTTCACGACTAGCTATGCTGCCACTGATAATCTGACCCTCACCCTGGAAGGCATCAATATGACTGAATCACCAGTCGTCTTCCGCGGCCGGACAGAAAGACAAGTACAGTCCTTCATGGAAGGCGATATGCGTCTGATGCTTGGTGCGAGGTACACCTTCTAGAGATAGAAGTCAGAAAGGAAGCAAATATCTAAGTACCCACTGGCATGTCCATGTCGGTGGGTACTACTTCCCTTGGAAGTGATAGATAATGTATGATCGAAAGGGTCCGCTTGTTGCGGGCCTTTTTTTTGACCAGCTTTAAGCGCGGCACTGGAAAGAAACACACATGTTTTGATATTTCTTCTCTTGGCTCCCGCAAAATTAAAATTAAAATTAAAAGGTAAAAAGTCTATGGATACGAACTCGACAATGAATATTGACCGGGACATTGACCCGGATAAATTGTTTTTAGGTATCTGTATGGCCTTACTGCCAACAGCGTTCTCCTTTGTATTAGTAAGTAATATTCTGGGTCAGTTAAAAACCGAATTTATCCTTACTAATGCGGATGTTGGGTACATTGGCGGAGCAGCAATGTGGGGGATGACCATTTCCCTGTTGACGGTTGGCCCTTTTATGGAAAAATTTGGTCTGAAAATTGCGACGATATGTGCGTTTTTTGGCCACCTTGTCGGCGTGACTCTATTTTTGATCGGTTATTTTTTTACAGGCGACCCTTCTGCATTCTGGATTTTATTTATGGGCGCTATTGGAATGGGCTTCGGCAACGGAATGATTGAAGTTGCTGGTAATCCATTGACAGCGGCTCTGTATCCCGACAATAAAACAACAAAACTGAATCACTTCCATGGCTTTTACATGGGAGGGATTGTTTTTGGCGGTTTGATTGGTTGGGGAATGTCCCAAATTGGGTCAATAGGAATTATTGAAGTTGGCCATTGGACTGCACAAATGGCAATAGTGTATATCCCCATATTTATCTATGGGTGGCTGCTCTTTCCAAGTAAATTCCCAAAAACTGAAATCGCAGAAGCAGGTATTCCTGTCAGAGAGATGTTTAGCTATACCTTTACCAGTCCTAAAGTACTGGGTCTTATTTTACTGATGGTATTCACGCTTGGTATGGAGATGGGGCCCATGCGTTGGATTCCTGATTTACTAACATCAGCTGGATTACATGGAATATTGGTGTTGGTTTGGATGAGTGGACTGATGTTTCTCTTGCGAATGTATGCAGGACCTTTGGTTGAAAAATTTTCCCCCACAGGAATGCTTTTAGGCGGGTCAATTCTAACTTTTATTAGCCTCTTGCTGTTCAGTTATGTAGAAGCAAGCATTCTCCCATTGATGTTTGCTGGCGCTGTTTTTGCCGCTGGTATGGCATTCTTTGTACCCAACATGATTGGCATTATGAGTGAGCGTTTTCCCAAGGCAGGGTCTTTGGGTATTGTGCTATTAATTGGAATGGGTTTTGCGGGAGGAGGAGTTACCAATGCTCTCATCGGAGAGGTTGCTGATGGTTACCTTCCCGAAGCATTGGATAAACAATCTACGGTTCAAATTCTAGAGCAGGTAGAACAAGATTTTCCAGAGTATCTAAATGAGGCGATTCAAGCGCAGGGCAATCCTGAGGCTATGCAGCAATTAGGATATCGGGAAGCTGATATTCAAAATATTTTATCAAGAACAAAAGCTGCTCTTGATTACTATCGTCAAAACAACCTGTTAGAAGGTGTTGCAACTGGGAATGCGCTCCGGGCTTTAATTTCTTCTGGGATATCCCAGGAATCTCAGCTCATACAAGAGGCTTCGGCAACACTGGGGCCCGCTGATAACTATGGAGGGCGCATGGCTTTTCGGTGGTTATCGACGATTCCAGTTGCAGTTGGGCTGATATTTTTAGTGTGGTTTATCAGAGACAGCCGTACAGGCGGTTACAGAGTAGTGCATTTAGAAAAACGGCGTTCAGAGGATGAGCCCCTTATATAATTAATGATAATTTTGTTGTTGGTGTATTGATGTCGCGATCGGTGGCCTGAATAGGCGGCGGATAAACTGATATCCTTACAAACAAATAAGACATTGAATTTTTGGATCAAAAACATGGTTAAAATTTTAAGACTAGGAAGCGTAAGGTGAATATTGCAATTGTAGGTTTAGGGTTTGGAGCTGAATTCATTCCGATTTATCAAAAGCACCCTGATGCGAATATGTATGCAATCTGCCAGCGTTCGGAGTCGGAGCTTAATAAAGTAGGAGATGCTTTCAATATCGATCAAGATAAACGTTATCTTTCGTATGAAAAGCTCCTGGAAGATCCAAATGTTGATGCTGTACATATAAATACACCCATTCACCTTCATGCGGAACACTCGCTGATGGCGTTGCGTGCGGGCAAGCATGTTTGCTGTACTGTGCCGATGGCAACCACTGTTGAGGATTGCAAGGAAATTGTAGAAACGGTCGCGGAGACGGGATTAAAATACACAATGGCCGAGACGGTTGTCTACAGCCGTGAATATCTGTTTGTAAAAGAGCTCTATGAGAAAGGGGAATTGGGAAAAATTCAATATTTGCAAGCCAGTCATCCCCAGGATATGGAAGGGTGGCCTGACTATTGGCAATATATGAAACCTATGCACTACGCAACTCATGTTGTCAGTCCCGTTCTTGGGCTTACTAACAAAGAAGCAGAATATGTATCGTGTTTCGGTTCGGGAACAGTCAGCGATGATCTTATCGAAAAGTCAGGCTCTTCCTTTGCGTTTGAAACATGTCACATTAAGCTGAAGGACTCTGATTTGTCCGCTCACATTTATCGTTCATTGTTTGATATGTCACGTCAATACCGAGAAAGCTTTGATGTGTATGGAACGAAAAAGTCCTTTGAATGGCCGCTTATTGAAGGGGAAGATCCAGTTCTTCATACGGCAGATAAGCCCGAAGCGGAAAAAGCTGAACGCGTTAAGGTGCCAGATTATGGGCATTTACTACCGGAAGAGATCCGCGAGTTTACATTGGAAGGAGTGTATGATGCAGATGAGCATGCTCATTTATCCTTTATCCAAGGAGCTGGCCACGGAGGTTCGCACCCACACTTAGTAAATGAGTTTGTCGCATCCGTTGTTAATGATCGAGATCCCTACCCTAATGCAGTCCAATCAGCGAATTGGACATGCGTTGGTTTGCTGGCCCATGAGTCAGCTATGGAAGGTGGAGTCATTAAACGACTGCCTGATTTTACATTGGCAGCAACATAGAAAAAATTCTTTATCAATAAAGCACAAACAGAATGAGGCTATGAAATAATGAACAAGAACATCCATTTATTCTCCCCCCTAGTATTTATTGCTGTCCTAATATTGTCTGGCTGCGAGAATAACGATACATCGAGCCAAGTAAGTGCTACCGGCGAGAAAGGTAGACTGAATAACTCTGTTGATTGGGCTACTTATCGTGGTGATCAGGAAGGATCTCA